>Ga0182007_10000011_pt1 | contig 264045 bp, 240 predicted proteins | sample Sormic07211113_1_FD_123023 | JGI IMG/M metagenome (GOLD analysis project Ga0182007, IMG submission 123023) | Rhizosphere microbial communities from Sorghum bicolor, Mead, Nebraska, USA - 072115-113_1 MetaG | ecosystem: Host-associated > Plants > Roots > Rhizosphere | place: USA: Nebraska...
GCCTGGCGCGAGTTGGCCAGGCCCTGCTGCACGCGGTCCATCAGGTCGTTGTCGTTGAACGGCTTTTCAAAGAAATCGAAGGCGCCCCGTTTCAGGCTGTCGACGGCCATCGGCACGTCGCCGTGGCCGGTAAGGAAAATCACGGGCAGGCGCGCCGTCAGGTCGCGCTTGACCAGCTGGTCGAACAGGGCGATGCCGTTCATGTCGGGCATGCGCACGTCGAGCAGCACGCAGTCGCCGGCGGCGTCGAAGCCGCCGTCGAGGCTATCGAGAAATTGCTGGGCGCTGGCGTAGCTGCGCGCCTCGATGCTGCGCGAGGCGGCCAGCCAGGACAGGGAGTCGCGCACGACTTCTTCGTCGTCGATAATGTGTAGCATGGTGTCTCCGGCTTGTCGTTTCGTTATGCGTTATTGCCTGGTGCGGCGCGCGGCGCGGCCGGCACGCTGAAGGTAAAGATGGTACCGCCTGCGGGATTGGCGCCGAAGGTCAGCGCGCCGCCGTGAAATTCGATGGCGGTGCGGCAGATGTTCAGGCCCATGCCCATGCCTTCGGACTTGGTCGAGAAAAACGGCGAAAACAGCCGCTCGGCCACGTCTTGCGCAATGCCGTGGCCATGGTCGATCACGTCCACCGTCACCATGCCTTGCTGCGCGTCGTGACTGGCCCGCAGGCGCATGATACGCCGTCCCGGCGCCGCATCCTGCATCGCCTCGATGGCGTTGCGCGTCAGGTTCAGCAGCACTTGCTCGATCATCACGGGGTCGGCGCGCAGCAGCGGCAGGTCCGGTGGCAGTTCTTCCTGGATGGTGACATAGTATTTGCGCGCCTGCAGGTCGATCAGCGCGCGGATGCCGTCGATCAGGGTGCGGATGGCGATATCCTGGCGTTGCGGCTCGCTCTTGCGCACGAAATCGTGCACGCTGCGGATGATCTGGCCGGCCCGCTGCGCCTGCGCGCTGGCCTGTTCCAGCGCCGGCTTCAGGGTGCCCGGATCGACGGGGGCGTCATGCTCGATGGCGCGGCGGATCAGATTCAGCGCGCCCGTGGTGTAGCTGGAAATGGCCGCCAGCGGCTGGTTCAATTCATGCGCCAGCATCGACGCCAGCTCGCCCATGGTGGCCAGGCGCGAGCTCGTTTGCAGCTTTTCCTGCTGCTGTCGATTGAGTTCCTCGACGCGCTTGCGGTCCGAGATATCGAGCACGGAGCCCATCCAGCCCGTCTGCTGGCCGTTCTTGTCCACCAGCGGCGCTTCGAAGATCAGCACGGGCACGCGCGTGCCGTCCGGGCGCTGGAAATAGGTTTCGAACTGCGGCGTGGGATTGCCGGCCAGGGCCTTGACGAAGCGCTGCTGGTATTCCTCCAGCGCCTCGGGCACCCAGTAGGGCATGGGCGGCAAACGGCCCAGGATTTCCTCGGGCGGATAGCCGACGATCTGGCAAAACGCGGGATTCACGTACGTGACGCGGCCTTCCAGGTCGCGCGCGCGCATGCCCGTCACCAGCGAATTTTCCATCGCCGTGCGAAACAGCATCTGCTGGCGCAGCGCGCCTTCGGCCACCAGGCGGCGCGAGATGTGGCGCCACAGGGCCAGCAGGCTCCATAATAAACCCAGCGACAGGGCGATGACGGAGCCGACCAGCAGATTGGGCAGCAGCTTGGGCTGGCTTTTCACGCTGTCGGTAAACAGGGTGATGGTGGCGCCGGGCACGTCGAGCGCGCGCTTGTGCGTGTACACGCCGTGGCCGGGGCCGGCGGCGGCGCGCCGCGCCAGCACCTTGTCGTCGCGGTCGATCAGCGAAATCTGGTTATCCTGCGCAAACCACCACGGCACCATTTCATCGAGCAGGCTGCTGATCTGGTAGGTGGCCACCAGGCTGCCCACGTAGCGCTGGCCATCGAACAGGGGCTGGTGGTAATCCATCAGCATGGCGCCCGGCGGCGCGTCGGGAAAGCCCGTCTGCTGCGAAGGCTGGGCGTATTGGCCCCGGTGCAGGCGGCGCGCATTGTCGGCCGCCGTCAGCGAGGCGGGCGAAAACGCCAGCGCGTGCGGCAGATTGTTGTCGCTGGTGGCCAGCACCTTGCCGCTGGTGTCGAGCCACAGCACGCGCTGCAGTTCGCGGCCATTGCGCAGCATCTGCTGCAGCCGTTCGTGCACTTTTTCCGCCGACAGGGAGCTGCTGGCGATGTCCACGCCCAGGTTGAACAGGCTTTCCTCGTTGCGCGCCAGCTGGAAGCGGATGGTCTGCTCCACCCACAGGGTGTCGGCGATCAGCTGCTCCTGGCGCTCGTTGCTTTCCATCTGGCGCGCCTGCCAGGGCAGCCAGAACAGGATGGAGAGGAACAGCAGCAGCAGGATGACGGGCAGCAGCCAGCGCATCGGGCTCGATAGCTTGAAGCGGCGCGCAAGGGTGGGGGGAGTCGGCATGGCTGGCAGGGTAGCGGCTTATCGGGAACCGGCTATTGTGGTTAACCACAATAGCCGAGGCAGTTTCTTTGGCACAATATTCAAATAGACAAATAATAAAGTTTTTCTAAAAACCATTCAGGAGACAAAAATGCAGATGAAAACCATGTTCGTCGCGCTGTGCGCGGCCATAGGCGCCACCGCCGGCGTGCACGCTTACGCGCAAGCGCCCATCGTCATCAAGTTCAGCCACGTCGTGGCGACGGACACGCCAAAAGGCCAGGCCGCCGAACGATTCAAGCAGCTGGCCGAGAAAGCCACGAATGGCAAGGTCAAGGTCGAACTGTACCCGAACAGCCAGCTGTACAAGGACAAGGAAGAACTCGAAGCCCTGCAGCTGGGCGCCGTGCAGATGCTGGCGCCGTCGCTGGCCAAGTTCGGCCCGCTGGGCGTGAAGGAATTCGAAGCGTTCGACCTGCCCTACATCTTCCCCACCAAGACGGCGCTGTACAACGTCACCGAAGGCGAAATCGGCAAGAGCCTGCTGAAAAAGCTCGAACCCAAGGGTATCACGGGCCTGGCCTACTGGGACAATGGCTTCAAGGTGATGTCGGCCAACAAGCCGCTGCATACGCCGGCCGACTTCAAGGGCCTGAAAATGCGCATCCAGTCGTCGAAGGTGCTCGATGCGCAGATGCGCGCGCTGGGCGCCAATCCGCAGGTGCTGGCCTTCTCGGAAGTGTATCAGGCGCTGCAGACGGGCGTGGTCGACGGCACGGAAAATCCGCCATCGAATATGTACACGCAAAAGATGCATGAAGTGCAAAAGCACGTGACCGTGTCCAACCACGGCTACCTGGGCTATGCCGTCATCGTCAACAAGAAATTCTGGGATGGCTTGCCGCCCGATATACGCGGCCAGCTGGAAAAAGCCATGCGCGAGGCGACCACGTTTGAAAAGGCTATCGCCCAGCGCGACAACGACCAGGCCCTCGACGCCATCAAGAAAGCGGGCAAGACGCAGATCTACACGCTGACGGTGCAGGAACAGGCCGAGTGGCGCAAGGCGCTTGCGCCCGTGCAGAAGGCCATGGAAGGGCGCATCGGCAAGGATCTGATCTCGGCCATCAACAAGGAAAGCGCGAAGTAAGCAACTTGCTGTAGCGCACCGCCTGGTGCGCCGGGCAGGGTCTTCCCTGCCACTGGCTTGAGTGACTCCTGCGCGTCCTGCGCGGGAGTCCGTGTCCCCGCATTCTTTGAAAGTCCACCATGAAATTTCTGGATCACCTGGAAGAGTGGCTGATCGCGTCCCTGATGGGCGCCGCCACCTTCATCATCTTCGTCGCGGTCGTGCACCGCTACCTGGCAGGCTTGCCGATACCGGGCCTGCAAGACTTCCTGATTCAAATCAATACCAGCTGGGCCCAGGAACTGTGCATCTACATGTTCGTCTGGATGGCCAAGTTCGGCGCCGCGTATGGCGTGCGCACGGGCATCCACGTGGGCGTCGACGTCCTGATCAACCGCATGAACCCGCGCTGGCGCGACCGTTTCATCGTCTTCGGCCTGGCCGCCGGCGCCCTGTTCACGGGCATCGTCGGGACCCTGGGCGCCAGCTTCGTGTGGTCGATCGGCCACACGGACCAGACTTCGGCCGACATGGAAGTGCCGATGTGGCTGGTCTACCTGGCCGTGCCGCTCGGTTCCTACCTGATGTGCTTCCGCTTCCTGCAAGTGATGGTGCATTTCATCAAGACGGGCGCTTTGCCGAAACACGACCACTCGCACGTCGAGGGCCTGGAAGACGAACTGACGGCGGAAGAAAAAGGAGCCAAGGCATGAACGCGCTGATTATTTTTGTGCTGCTGCTGGCGCTGATGCTGACCGGCATGCCGATCTCCATCTCGCTGGGCCTGACGGTATTGACGTTCCTGTTCACCATGACCAGCGTGCCCATCGAATCGGTGGCCCTGAAGATATTCACGGGCATCGAGAAGTTCGAGATCATGGCCATCCCCTTCTTCATTTTGGCGGGCAACTTCCTCACGCATGGCGGGGTGGCGCGGCGCATGATCAATTTCGCCAGCTCCATGGTGGGCCACTGGCACGGCGGCCTGGCCCTGGCCGGCGTGATGGCGTGCGCGCTGTTTGCCGCCGTCTCCGGCTCCAGCCCCGCCACCGTGGTGGCGATCGGCTCCATCATCCTGCCGGCCATGGTCAAGCAGGGCTATCCGCGCGGTTTCGGCGCCGGCGTCATCACCACCTCGGGCGCGCTGGGCATCCTGATTCCACCGTCGATCGTGATGGTGATGTATTCCGTCAGCACGAACACCTCCGTGGGCAAGCTGTTCATGGCGGGCGTGATTCCCGGCATGATGCTGGCCATGCTGCTGGGCCTGACCACGTGGTTCTTGGCGCGCAAGAATAACTATCCGCGCATGCAGAAGGCCAGCTGGAAAGAGCGCTTCGTGACGTTCAAGAAAAGCGCCTGGGGCTTGCTGCTGATCGTCATCGTCATGGGCGGCATCTATTCGGGCGCGTTTACGCCCACGGAAGCGGCCGCCATGGCTGCCGTGTACGCCTTCATCATCGCCGTCTTCGTCTACAAGGATTTGAAGATCAAGCAAGTGGGCAAGGTCTTGCTCGATTCGGCCGCCATGTCGGCGATGCTGTTGTACATCATCACGAATGCCGTGCTGTTCTCGTTCCTGATGACCAGCGAAAACATCCCGCAGGCGATGGCCGAATGGATCACGGGCAAGGGCCTGGGCGTGATCAGCTTCTTGCTGGTGGTCAACGTACTGCTGTTGTTGGCTGGTAACGTCATGGAGCCGTCGTCCATCGTGCTGATCATGGCGCCGATCCTGTTCCCCGTCGCCATAAAGCTGGGCATCGATCCCGTGCACTTCGGCATCTTGATCGTGGTTAATATGGAAGTGGGCATGTGCCATCCGCCCGTGGGCCTGAACCTGTATGTGGCGTCCGGCATCACCAAGATGGGCATCTCGGAGCTGACCGTGGCCGTGATGCCGTGGCTGCTGACGATGCTGGCCTTCCTGGGCTTGATTACCTACGTACCACAAATCTCGCTGTGGCTGCCAAATTTAATTTACAACTAAAACAGTTGTCCCCGTCATGGTGCAAAAAAAGTCGATCCTGCCGAACAAATGCGCTATGATGGGCAGCCTTAAGGGGAAACACGTATATGCATATGCGCCCCGGTAGCAAGGCTGAAATACAGAATTGGCAACAAGGTTAGTGGGGGAGTGGTCTATAAAAACGGTATTGATACCGGGGATATATTGAGGAGACACACGTTTCACAGAAGTTGTTGAGTCATAGCTGTCTGCGGCCACAAGCCGGCACCGGCGGACCCAAACGACCGGGAACGTGAAGCAATATTTGAAGCGCACCGACTGGTGCGCTTTTTTTTCGTGCGCGGGAAACGTCCGCCGGCACGCCCAAAGTCGGTGCATAATTCCCGTGGCGCGGTTTCCGGCGCCGGCAGGTTGCATATATGCCACACTTGAATAATGATCAGCAGATGAAAAAACAACAGGGCAGTGAACTGTTCAGCGCCATCGTGGCCGCGCCGTTCGGCGCCATGGGCGTGCGCGCGCAGGACGGCCAGGTGCGCGAACTCGTGTATTTGCCGCCGCACTTCGACGAGAAAGATCCGCAGGATGCCGTCTCCGAGCGGGCGTGCCAGCAACTGGCGGCCTATTTCCACGACCCCGATGCGCCGTTCGACCTGCCGCTGGCGGGCCTGGGCAGCGCTTACCAGCAACGGGTATGGGCGGCGATCGCCGGTATCCCGCGCGGCCAGGTGCGCACGTATGGCGACGTGGCGCGCCTGATCGGTTCGGCCCCGCGCGCCGTGGGCCAGGCCTGCGGCGCCAACTGGTTTCCCGTGGTGATCCCCTGCCACCGCGTGACGGCCGCCGGCGGCCTGGGCGGCTTTGCCCACCATGACGATGCGACGGGCTTCCACCTGGGCATCAAGCGCTGGCTGCTGGCGCATGAAGGCGTGGCGGCCTACCGATGATGAACAGCCTGCTGGCGCCCGACAACGCCACCCTGATCGACGAATTCTGCGACAGCCTGTGGCTGGAAGACGGCCTGTCGAAAAACTCGCTCGATGCCTACCGGCGCGACATGCGGTTGTTCGCCCGCTGGCTGGAAGTGGCGCGGCCCGGGCGCGAGGGCCTGTACGAAGTGACCACGGCCGACATCGAGGCGTATTTCGCCGCCCGCCACGACGAGAGCAAGGCGACGTCGTCGAACCGGCGCCTGTCCGTGCTCAAGCGGTTTTACCAGCTGGCCTTGCGGCACAAGCATATCGCGGCCGACCCGTGCCTGAAGATGGTGTCGGCCAAGCAGCCGGCGCGCTTCGTGCATACCCTGAGCGAAGCGCAGGTGGAAGCCTTGCTGGCGGCGCCCGACGTGAGCACGCCGCTGGGCTTGCGCGAGCGCACCATGCTCGAACTCATGTATGCGAGCGGCTTGCGCGTGTCGGAACTGGTGGACTTGCAATCGGTGGAACTGAGCCTGAACGATGGCGTGCTGCGCATCACGGGCAAGGGCAGCAAGACGCGCCTGGTGCCGTTCGGCGAACAGGCGCGGCTGTGGATCGAGCGCTACCTGAAGGAGGCGCGCGGCGTCATCCTCGACGGGCAGATGGACGATGCGTTGTTCGTCACGCGGCGCGGGGGCGCCATGACGCGGCAAATGTTCTGGGTCATCATCAAGAAACACGCGCTGAACGCCGGCATCACGGCGCCGCTGTCGCCGCATACCTTGCGCCACGCGTTCGCCACGCATTTGCTCAACCATGGTGCGGACTTGCGTGTTGTGCAATTGTTACTGGGACACTCCGATATTTCCACCACGCAGATTTACACGCATGTGGCCCGTGAACGGCTGAAACTGCTGCACGCGCAGCATCATCCGCGAGGCTAAACATTTGGAGTTTGCTCCAACTACGTCATAATGTGCCTTATATGCTTATCTGTAACATCTAAAAACTAAAGAGGTAGTAAATGGCCAAGACAAATTTCCAATACGAAAAACGGCAAAAAGAGCTGGAAAAGAAGAAGAAAGCCGAGGAAAAAGCCAGGCGCAAGCTGGAAGCGAAAAACAATCCTAAGCCGGCCGACGGCAGCGAGGGCGATGAGCCGGAAGCGGACGACGCAGACGTCGACGCTGATCCAGCCGCCGCTGGCGACGCTCCTGCCCAGCCGCAGTAATTCCCCTGTTTCTGACGACCGGTGCGGCATGGCCGCGCCGGTCTCCCCGCGTTTTCCCTTCCCCCGCTACAAGCGCGGCCGCTGGCCGATCGCCAGTTGCAGCTGCGTGCTGGCGATGGCCGCATCGGCGCGCGCCTGCACATAACCCTGATACGCCTCATCGGCCGAACGCTGCGCCGCCAGCCATTCCAGCAGCGAGGCATTGCCACTGAAGTAGGACAGGCGCATGCCGTCGACCACCTTTTGCGCATCGACCAGCACGCCGTCGCGGTAGCGCGCCAGCCTGTCCTGCGCCGCACGCAGCTGCCGCTGCGCCGTGCGCACCTGCGTTTCCGCTGTCAATTCCGCCTGGCGCAGGGCCAGCATCGCTTGCGTCACGCCCGCTTCCGCCTGCACGATGTCGCCCTTGTCGCGCCGCGACAGGGGGATGGGGATGGCCAGCGATACGCTCAAGGCGCGCGAGCGCGGCGACCCGTCGACGGGATTGCCGCTGGCGTCAACGCCGTCATGGTAGCCGCGCGCGGCGGCCAGGCCCACGGTGACGGTCGGGTCGACCGAGCGGTTGGCGCGCACGAGCGCCGCGCCGTCGCGCAGATTGTCCACGGTGGCGCGGGCGATGCGTACGTCGCTGCGCGCCTCGAGCGCCTGCGGCACCAGCACCGTGGCATCCCTGTTCTCATACGCGGCGAAGTCGCAGGCCAGCTGCGCGTCCGGAAACAGGCTGTCGAACTGGCGGCCCAAGGGCGGCGACAAATTCAACATGGCGCTGTCGGCCTCGCTGCGCGCCTGCGCCAGCTCGGCCTGAAACTGGTCGCGTTCCACGCGCGACTGCAGCAGCTCGATGCCGCCCACGTCGCCCGCCTTGCGCCGCACGGCATTCGCGTCGACGACTTTCGACAGGGCCGCCATGGTCTGCTGCTTGCGCGCGAGGACTTCGCGCGTGCGGCACGCTTCCGTGAACGCGGCGGCGGCCGTGCCATACAGTTCGCTTTTGAAGCCGGCCACCGTTTCCTCGGCCAGCGCGACATGGCTGTGCGCCGCCTTCAAGCGCGCGGCGCGCTTGCCGCCCGTCTCGATGGCCATGCTGATGGCCGGATTCCACGTGACGGGGTGGTGCTCGACGCTGCGCACGGTTTCGCGCGTGGCGCCCAGGGTGAATTCGGGATCGGGACGCAGGCCGGCGATGCCGATGCCGGCCTTGGCCGAGACGATGTCTTCCTGCTGCGCCTGCAATTCCAGGCTGTGGCTCTCCACGGCGGACAAATAGGTCTCGAAGCTCAACGGGGCGGCGCTGGCGCCGGGCGCGATCAGCCAGGCCGCCAGCAGTACATTAAAACGTGTCATGGTTCACTCCTTCGGTATCGGTCCGGCGTTGTTGTACATAGGCCTCGATCAGGTAATACAGGGCCGGCAACAGCAGCAGGGTCAGTGCCGTCGCCGTCACCAGCCCGCCCACCACGACGGTGGCCAGCGGGCGCTGCACGTCGCTGCCCAGGCCCGTCGCCAGCATGGCCGGCGTCAGGCCCAGGGCGGCCACGGTGGCCGTCATCAGCACGGGGCGCATGCGGTCGCGCGCGCCACCCAGCACGGCGTCGCGCAGGCTCCTGCCTTCGTCCGCGCGCAAGCGGTTGATCTGCGCCAGCATCAGCACGGCATTGAGCACGGCCACGCCGAACAGGGCGATGAAGCCGACGGCGCTCGACACGTTCAGGGTCATGCCGCGCAGGTGCAGCGCGGCCAGGCCGCCCAGCATGGCCAGCGGCACGGCCAGCAAGACCAGCGCGGGCTGGCGCAGGTTGCGGAACTGGCCAAACAGCAGCAGGAACATGGCGCCCAGGGTCATCGGCAGGATCAGGGCCAGGCGGCTTTGTGCGCGCTGCAGGTTTTCAAACTGGCCGCCCCATTCGACGCTGATGCGCTGGTGCTCGTTGGCCACGGCTTGCGCCACCAGCGGGCGCGCTTCGGCCAGGAAACCGGCCAGGTCGCGTCCGCGGGCATTGAGGCGCACGATGATGTGGCGCCGCCCCATTTCGCGCACGATCACGCTTTCGCCCGAGGTGGTGCTGATGGTGGCGACCTGCGCCAGTGGCACCCTGGCACCGTTGGCGGCCGTGAGCTTCAGACTGGCGATGGCGTCCGGGCTGGAGCGCGTGGCGGGCGGGAAGCGTACGGCGATGTCGTAGCTTTTCTCGCCTACGTAGACCTGGCCGATGGGCGCGCCGCCGATGCCGGTGGCAATCAGGTCGGCCACGTCGGCCGCATTGATTCCGTAGCGGGCCGCCTTCGCGCGGTCCAGTTCCACCTTCAGGTTGGGCAGCGGCGGCTCCACGTCCACCGCCACGTCGGAAGCGCCGTGGACAGTCTTCAGCACATTGGCCACCTTGCCGGCGATGGCGCGCACCTCATCGAGGTCGTTGCCGAAGATTTTCACCGTCAGGTCGCTGTGCGCGCCCGACAATTTGTCCTGTACGCCATCGATCATCGGCTGCATGAAGGCGACTGTGACTCCGGGCATGCGCGCGAAGCGCTCGTTCATTTTTGCGATCAGCTGCTGCTTGCTCATGCCCGACTTCCAGCTTTTATAGGGATGCAGTCCCACGCTTGCCTCGATGTGCGACGGCGTCCAGTAATCGGTGCCGTCGTCGTTGCGTCCCGTCTGCGTGACGATGGTCGACACTTCCGGGAATTCCAGCGCGGCGCGCCGCAGTTCGCCAGCCATCTCGGACGCCTTGTCGAGGGTGATCCCGGGCGGCATCTGCACCTGCAGCCACAGCGAACCCTCATCGAGATAGGGCAGGAAGTCGCGGCCGATGCTGCCGCCCAGGATGGCAAGCGCTGCGAGCGATCCTGCGCACACCATCGCCACCCAGCGCTTCTTGCCCACCATGCGATCGAGGAAGCGGCCATACGCGCCCGTCAGCTTGTCCAGCACGCGGTTATGGAAGGTGCGGCGCGGCTTGCGCAGGGCCAGCCAGGCCAGGCCCGGGATCAGCACCAGCGCCACCACCAGCGCGCCCACGAGCGCCGCGCCCACCGCATACGCCATGGGCGAGAACAGCTTGTACTCGATGCGCTGGAAGGCGAACAGGGGCAGGTAGGCGGCGATGATGACGGCCATGCCGAACATGATGGGGCGCGCCACCTGCAGGGTTGCGTCGATGGCATCCTGCAGGGTGAGCGGGCGGTCCTGCTCGCGCTCGCGGCGGCGCAGCATGTTTTCCAGCACCACCACGGAACCGTCGACGAGGATGCCGAAGTCGATCGCCCCCAGCGACAGCAGATTGGCGGGAATCTTAAAGTGGTGCATGAAGATAAAGGCGATCAGCAGGGCCAGCGGGATCGTCAGCGCGACGATGGCGGCCGCGCGCGGGCTGCCCAGATACAGCAGCAGCACGAGGGCGACCAGCAGCATGCCTTCGCCCAGGGTATAACTGACCGTGTGCAGGGTGGCGTCGATCAGCGAACTGCGGTCCAGGTAGGGCACGACCTTGACGTCCTTCGGCAGCACGTTGGCGTTCAGGTCATCGACGGCCGCATGGATGCCGGCCAGCGCTTCGGACGGGTTGAAATCCTTCAGCAGCAGGGTGATGCCTTCGATGGTGTCGGGGTTGTCGTCCTTGCCGAGGATGCCGCGCCGCTCCACGTTGCCGTAGGCGAGCTTGCCCAGGTCCTTCACCAGCACGGGCACGCCGTCCTTGCTGCTGACGACGACATTGCCCATGTCGTCGAGCGAATGCAGCAGGCCCACGCCGCGCACCACGTACGATTGCTGGCCGCGGTCGATGACGCTGCCGCCGCCGCTGAGGTTATTGGCGTTGATGGCGTCCTTCACCTGCGCCAGCGAGAAGCCGTAGCTGTCCAGTTTTGCGGGATCGAGTTCCAGCATGAACTGCGTCGTCAGGCCGCCGAAATTGCTGACGTCGGCCACGCCGCGCACCTGCTGCAGGCGCGGGATCACCGTCCAGAACTGCAGCTCGGACAGTTCGCGCAGGGAGCGTGTTTTCGATTCCAGCGTGTAGCGGTAGATTTCGCCCGTGGGCGAGGTGTAGGGATCGAGTCCCGGCTTGGCGTCGTACGGCAGGTTCACGCTGGCCAGGCGCTCCTGCAACCGTTCGCGCGTGAAGTAGCCGTCGCTGCCATCCTCGAACACCACGGTGATCAGCGACAGCGCGAACAGGCTGCGCGTGCGCAGCACGTGCATGCCGGGCGTGCCGAGCAGGGCGCGCTCGAGCGGGATGGTGATCTGCTGCTCGATCTCCTCGGCGCCCAGGCCCGGCACCTGCGTGACGATCTGCGAGGTCACGTCGGCGATGTCGGGATAGGCTTCGATGGGCAGCTGCTTCCAGCAATAGACGCCGTAGACGGCGACGAACAGCAGCACCAGCCAGACGATGCCGCGCCGCTGGCAGCAGGTGGCGATGAAACGGTCAATCATTGAGCAGCACTCCTTCCTTGACGACGATGCGTTCGCCCGCTTTCAGGCCGGCGAGGATTTCCACCTGTTCTCCATGGCTGGCGCCCACTTCCACCGTGCGCGGCGTAAATACCAGCGGGCTGCGCTCGACCATCACGCGCGTCGATGGCCCGCTTTGCAGCACGGCGGCCGCGGGCACGAGGAGGGCGCGGCGGCTGGCGCCGGCGAATCCCGCGTGGGCAAACATGCCGGGCTTGAAGGTGCCGGCGCGGTTGTCGATGGCCACGCGCACTTTCACCGTGCGCGTCTCGGGATCGAGCACGGCGCCCACATACGCGACCTTGCCCTCGAAAGCCTTGTCGGGCCAGGCATCGACGGTGATGCGGGCCGTCTGGCCCACGGCCACCTGCGCCAGGTCCCTTTCGGCCACGTTGGCCGACAGCCACACGGTGGAGAGATCGGCCACCGTCATGACGGGCGCGTTGATATCGTTCCAGTAGCCGCCCTGGGCGCCTTCCATGGCGATCACGGTGCCGGCGATCGGTGAACGCAAGACGTAGTCGCGGCGCGAACCGCGCGCGCCGGCGCCGTACTGGGCCAGCTTGTCGGCGCTGGCGTGCGCGTCGCTGCCGGCCTGGTCGTAGGCTGCCTGGGCCGCTTCGTACTCCTTGCGCGCGGCGATTTCGGCCTCGAACAGCGTTTTCTGGCGCTCCAGTTCCTGGCGCGCCTGCAGCAGGGCGGACTTCGCCTTGCTGTCGTCCGCGTAGGCGGCACTGAGTTCCGCCGAGTCGAGCGTGAACAGCGGGTCGCCCGCCTTCACGCTGTCGCCCAGGGCGCGCTGCAAGCGCGTGATGCGCCCGGCCAGGGGCGGCGTGATCTTCACCAGTTTTTCCGGCATCGCTTCGATGCTGCCCGGCGCCTCCGTCTGCGTGGCGATCTCCTGTTCCTGCACGGCGGCGATCTGCAGGCGCTGGCGCAGCGGCGACATCCTGTCGACGGCGATGCTGCCGTCGTCCAGATGCATCGATTGGACGGGCGGCATGGCTGCCGCCGTCGGTTTGGCGCAGCCGGCCAGGGCCGAGCAGGCGAGAGCGAGGGCGCAGCTGGCGCCCAGGGCGTTGCGGGTGGTCGTGTTCATCCCGTGTTTCCTTGTTATTGATGGTGATGGGGCATGCGTGGATGCCGTGCCCAGGCGGGCGGTCAGAGGGGAGCGCGGGCAGCGATATGACAGCGCCGGAAAAGCATAGCAATGTGCTCCTGAAGAAGCGCCCAAGAACGCCTGAATCATTCTTCAGGTTGCGTGCGCGCGCGGTACGGCGCGGTAAAATGCGAGGATGGACAATGCGGGAAAACGCAGCACAATGGGAAAGGCAAGCATGAGAATCCTCCTGGTGGAAGACGACCGCAAGGCGGCGCGCCTGCTGGCCCGTGGCTTGCAGGAAGAAGGCTTTGTCGTCGACGTGGCGCACAGCGCGGAAGAGGGCGAGGACGAAAGCTACGCCGTCGACTATGACGCGATCGTGCTGGACTGGATGTTGCCGGGCAAGCAGGGCATCGATTTTTGCCGCGATTTGCGTGCGCGCGGCATCCAGACGCCCGTGCTGATGCTCACGGCGCGCGACGCCACGGCCGACCGGGTGGCGGGCCTGAACACGGGCGCCGACGATTACCTGACCAAGCCGTTCGAATTCGAGGAGCTGCTGGCGCGCATCCGCGCCTTGCTGCGCCGCTCGGACATCAGCCGTCCGCTGGTGCTGGCGCTGGCCGACCTGACGCTCGATCCCGTCAGCCACCAGGCGACGCGGGCCGGCGCGCCGTTGGTGCTCACGCCCAAGGAATACGCGATTCTGCTGATCCTGCTGCGCCAGGCGGGCGAGGTGGTCAGCCGCGCGCGCCTGGCCGAGCAGATCTGGCAGGCTGACCTGATCGGTATCGACAACCTGATCGACGTCCACGTGCGCAATTTGCGGGGCAAGGTCGATGCGCCGGGTTTGCCGCCCCTGATCCACACGGTGCGCGGACGCGGCTTCCGCCTGGCGGAAAACCACGGTGGCTAGCTTTCGCAAGCGATTGCTGCTGGTGCACCTGGCCGTCATCCTGGCCATCGTCGCCTGCACGGCGCTGGCCGGCTACTGGGGGCTGTCGCGCGCCGTGCATGGCCAGCTCGATGCGGCCCTGCTGGCGCTGGCCGAGACGGAAATGGCCATGCTGCCGGCCGCGCCGCGCCAGCCCGTGCAGGTGCACGAGGTGGCGCCGGGCCTGGCGCCGCCGTCGTTGACGCGGCTGGACCGCCTGGTGCAGATCATCGATGGCGAAGGCCGCGTGCTGGCGCGCAGCCGCAACCTGGAGGCGGCGCAGCTGCCGGCGCCGCCCGCCCTGCTGGCGCGCCTGGCGGCCGGCGAGACCGTCTTCGAAACCCTGCCCAAGTTCGGCGAGGAACCGCTGCGCATGGTCTCGATTCCCGTGCCCTCGTCCGGCGCGCGCCTGGCGGTGCAGGTGGCCGGTTCGCTCGACGACACCAACCACGTGCTGGCCGCGGCCACCGTGCTGTTTGGCGCCATGGCGCTGGCCTTGCTGGCGGCCGTGGGCCTGGCCGGCGAAATGCTCACGCGCCGCGTGCTGGGCGCCATCGACGACGTGGTGGACCAGGCGCATTCGATCGGCGAAGCCAGCCTGCACCAGCGCCTGCCCCATCCCGGCACGCAGGACGAGATCGGCCGCCTGGTCGATACCCTGAACGCCATGCTGGACCGCCTGGAACACGGCTACGATGCGCAGCGCCGCTTCACGGCCGACGCTTCGCACGAATTGCGCTCGCCTCTGTCGCGCCTGCGCACGGAAATCGAAATCACCCTGCGCCGCCCGCGCGAAGCGCCCGAGTATGTGGACGCGCTGGCGTCCTGCCTCGATGAAGTGCAGCGCCTGACGACCCTGGTGGAAGAACTGCTGATGCTCACGCGCCTGGACGTGGGGCAGGAGCGCAATGCCGTGGAAACCATCGCGCTCAATCCGCTCGTGCGGGCGGCCGCGCAGCGGCTGGAAAAGCCGGCAGCGCAGCGCGGCATCCGCATCGTCTTCGATGACAGTGTGGCCGTGCACGCGCGCGTGGCGGCCGGCCCCGTGGACCTGGTGCTGGCCAATCTGCTCGATAACGCCGTGAAGTTTTCGCCGCCAGGAAGCGTCATCACCGTGCACGTGGCGCGCGAGGGCGAACATGCGCTCGTCGGCGTGGCGGACGCGGGACCGGGCATCGGCGTGGAAGACCTGCCGCATCTGTTCGAGCGCTTTTACCGTGGCGCGCAGGCGCGCGCGGGCGAGGCGCCCGGTTTCGGCCTGGGCCTGGCCCTGTCGCAAGCCATCGTGCACGCGTACGGCGGCAGCATCGAGGCGCGCAACCGCCCGCAAGGCGGCGCGCTGTTCCTCATGCGCCTGCCCGCGTCAAGCTGAGGGGGCGACGCCTTCCCAGCGCACCTGCCGTACTTGCGGCCATGCGCCCGCGCGGTTGACGAAGCGCACCAGCACGGCGCGCTGCACGGCCTGGCACAGCACCGTGGCGATCAGCCGCACCACCTGCCTGGCTTCGTCCCAGCTGCGCAGCATCTGCGACGGCGCCAGGCCCGCGCCTTTGAGTTCGGCCAGCAGCAGGCGCACGACGTGGTCGGCTTGCGCCGCGGGGCAGGTGACGGTCAGGCGGTAGGTGGCCACGACGGGACCGCGCCCGGCAAACCAATGGAAGAATTTTTTCATCATCACACTCCCCGTTCGGCGACAAATTCCGCGTTGTTCACCAGCGCCCAGCGCACGGCCGAGACGCTGCCTTCCAGGCTCACCTGGCTGACGATCTGCTCCAGCAATCCCAGGCTGGACAAGGGCGTGAGCAGGTCGGCCCGTACTTCGATGCGCCCGGCCTGCGCCGCGTCTTCACTGTGCAAGGATTGCAGCATCAGCGCCGGCATGCCGCTGATCAAGCGCAGCATCAGCTTGCGCACCAGCACTTCCTGCTCCGCCTCGCACACGGCCGTCACGCGGTAGATGCTTTCCGTCTCGATGCCCGCTTCGCTGCCGTGCGCGTTGATCCGTTGCGCCAGGTGGCGCAGAACCAGGTTGGCGATCAGCACGAAGCCCGTGCCGATGGCCGCTTCCAGGGCAAACCCCAGGCCGCACAGGATGCCGATGGCGGCCGAGCACCACAGGGTGGCGGCCGTGTTCAGGCCGCGCACCGTCATGCCCTCGCGCATGATGACGCCGGCACCGAGAAAGCCGATGCCCGACACCACCTGCGCGGCGATGCGCATATGGCCGGAGGCATCGCCTTCGAGCACGGAAACCATCACGAACAGCGAGGCGCCGACGGACACCAGTGCATTCGTGCGCAGGCCCGCCATGCGCTGGCGCAGCTGGCGTTCGGCGCCGATCATGGCGCCCAGGGTCAATGCCGCGGCAACGCGCAGCGCAAAGTCAAATACCACCATCAGTTTCTCCCGGCTGGGGAGGAACAGGCGAGTGCAAGGGCGAAGACAATCCGCCCGCAAGGGGGCAGCAGACGATCACGGTGGAACGATGAGGAGGGAAGTGGCGGCGAATGGGCATCGCCGCTGGTAAAACCGCACCTTGCCGAGGGCAGGGCGGGCGGAATGCGCGCGTCTTGCCTAAGGCCGATCGCCGATGGTCAATCGACTACTGTCACTGGAACAAGCACCCACGAGTCACTCCATATCATTGATAACGGGGGACAGTCTAGCTAGCGTGGCCGCTTTGGTCAACTGAAGCTCTCTTCAGGCAGCCGCCGCGTCGTCCCCGCCAATGCGGGGACGGTGAAGGCGACCGGTAGAAACTCAATGGGCGGCGTCGGCTTGCGCTTCGGCATGGGCATGCTCGCCGCCGCCGCCGAAAAAGCGCGCGGCGCGCTTGCCCAGGCTGTCGAGATAGGTGTAGGCGACGGGCACCACCACCAGCGTCAATAGCGTCGAAGTGATCACGCCGCCGATGACGGCGCGGCCCATCGGCGCCTGCGATTCGCCGCCGTCGCCCATGCCGATGGCCATCGGCAGCATGCCGAACACCATCGCCAGGGTCGTCATCAGGATGGGGCGCAAACGCACTTGCCCCGCTTCCATCAGCGCCTCGAACTGCCCCAGGCCTTCGCGCTGGCGCTGGTTGGTGAAGTCGACCAGCAGAATCGCGTTCTTCGTCACTAAGCCCATGAGCATGATGAAGCCGATCACGGAGAAGATGTTCAGGGTACTGCCCGTGATCAGCAGCGCGGCCAGCACGCCGATCAGGGACAGCGGCAAGGACACCATGATGGCGATCGGCTGCAGGAAGCTGCCGAACTGCGAGGCCAGCACCAGGTAGATGAAGATCACGGCGATCCCCAGCGCCATCATCGCGCCGCCCATGGTTTCGGCCATCTGCTGCGCATTGCCGGCCACGTCGAAGCGCACGCCCGGCGGCAGGTCGATGGACTTGATGGCCTTCTGCACGTCGGCGTCGACGTCGCCGGCAGGGCGGCCCTGCACGCCCGCATAGATGGCGACCCGGCGCTGCAAGGCCTGGCGTTTGAGCACCTGCGGACTCGAGGACGGCACGAATTCGACCACCTGGCGCAGCGGGATCATGACGGGCTTGCCGTTCGCGTCAAGCTTGCTCGAGGCCAGCGACAGGTCGGCCAGGTCGGCGACTTTCTGGCGGCCCGACTTGGGCAGCTGCACGTTGACGTCGTAGTTCTGCCCGTCGGACGCCAGCCAGTGGCTGACCGTGTCGCCGGCCACGAACGGCCGCAAGGCATTGCCGATCTGCTGCACCGACAATCCCAGGTCGCTGGCCAGTTCGTTGTTGATCTTCACGGTGGTCGACGGGTTGGCGCCTTCCTGGCTGTATTCCATGTCGGCCAGGCCCTTGATGTTGCGCATCTTGTCCATCAGGGTGTGCGCCACCGCATCGAGCTTGCCTTCGTCCGTGCCGAGGATGGCGATGAAGATGGGGCGCTGGCCGACGGACAGGGTGATGCCGGCGATCGGCGCCAGGCGTTCGCGGATCAGTTTTTCCAGCTCCTGCTGCGAGCGGCGCTTGTGCGTCTTGATGTCCGTCAGCTTCAGGTTCACCTCGGCCGCGTTGCGCCCATCGGGCGTGCCGATATTGGCCACCAGGCTGTCGATCTCGGAAAATTCCTTTAAGGCCGTTTCGATCTGGCGCACTTTGCTGTCCGTGTATTCGAGGCTGGAGCCGACGGGCGTCTTGAAGCGCAGGTTGACCCAGCCCTGGTCCGTCTCGGGGAACATCTCGCCGCCGATCATGGGCACGAGCATCAGGCTGCCCGCGAACAGCGCCACGGCCGTGGCCAGCGTGGTCTTGCGCCAGCGCAGGGCCACTTTCAATACCTTGCCGTACCAGACGTGCAGGCGGTCGATGCCCGTCTCGATCCAGGCCATGAAGCGGCCCAGCCACGGCGCGTACTTGAAGCGGTCCTTGACGGGATCGCGCCAGACGGACGACAGCATGGGGTCGAGCGTGAAGCTGACGAACAGCGAGACGAGCACGGCGACGGCCACGGTGATGCCGAACTGCAGGAAGAAGCGGCCGATGATGCCGTCCATGAAGGCGACGGGCACGAACACGGCGACGATGGCGAACGTGGTGGCCATTACGGCCAGGCCGATTTCATTGGTGCCGTCGTTGGCCGCCTGGTAGTGGTTCTTGCCCATGCCCAGGTGGCGCACGATGTTTTCGCGCACCACGATGGCGTCGTCGATCAACAGGCCGATGCACAGGGACAGCGCCATCAGGGTCAAAAAGTTCAGGGTGAAGCCGAAGGCCTTCATGGCGATGAAGCTGGCCAGCACGGAGATAGGAAGGGTCAATCCCGTGATGATGGTCGAGCGCCACGAGTGCAGGAACAGGAAGACGATCACCATGGTCAGCACGGCGCCTTCGATGATGGTGCGCTTGACGTTATTGAGCTGGCTTTGCACGCGTTCCGATTCGTCGTCCAGCACGCGCAGGGTGATATCGGGCGGCAGCGTCTTTTGCAGATCCGCCGCCACTTTCAGGATGCCGGTGCCCACTTCGACCACGTTGGCGTCCTGCACCTTGGTGATTTCCATGGTTACGGCTTGCTGGCCGTTCATGCGCGAAATCGACAGTTCTTCCTGCTCGCCGTCGACGACGGTGGCCACCTGGTCCAGGTAGACGGGGCCGATGGCGCGGCGCGCGACGATGATCTTGCCGAATTCGCGCGCGTCCTTGATCTTGCCTTCCACGCGCACCAGCTGTTCGGCCGCGCCATGGCTGATCGAACCGGCCGGCAAATTGGTATTCGTCGCCTGGATGGCGCGGATCACTTCATCGACGCCGATGCCCTGGGCATTGAGTTCGATCGGCTTCATGCTGATGAGGATCTGGCGCGCGCGCAGGCCGCGCAGCTTGACCTGCCCCACGCCGGCCACGCCCTGGAAGCGCTTGCTGATGATCTGCTCCGTCATGGTCGACAGCGAGCGCAGGTCATGCCCCGTCGAGGTCAGCACGATGGTGGCGATGGGGCGCTCGTTGTCGCCCTCGGCGCGCGCGATGAACGGGTCCTTGGCTTCCTTCGGGAAGCGCGGGCGCACCAGGGCCACCTTGTCGCGCAAGTCCTGCATGGCCTTGTCCATATTGGTCGACAGCTCGAATTCCAGGTAGACGCCGGCGCGCCCTTCCCACGAATTGGCGCGGATGGTCTTGATGCCGCTGACGGTGTTGACGGCGTCCTCGATGGGGCGCGTGATGTCGTTTTCCACGGCTTCGGGCGAGGCGCCCGGGTAGTTCACTTCAATGGCGGCGAACGGGAACTGCACGCTGGGCATGCTCTCCACGCCCAGGCCACGGTAGGAGAAGATGCCCAGTACCACCAGCGCCACCATGACCATGGTGGCGAAGACGGGGTTTTGAATGCTGACTTTGGTCATCCACATGGCTTAATCCTTCCGTGCCAGCACGGCCGCCGGCGCGGCAGGGGCCGTGGCGGGCGCGGCGAAGGTCACGCCGTGGCCCGGTTTCACGCCATCGAGCCTGGCGACGATGACTTTCGCGCCCGGCACCAGGCCCGACTTGACCTCGGCATAGCCTTCATCCTCGTTGCGCAGTCCCAGTGTGACGGGCTGCGCGACGACCTTGTTGTTCACCAGCGCATACACGACGGGACCCTGCTTTTCGTTGCGCACGGCCGTCAAGGGCACCAGCGGCGCCACGGCCGAGCGTTCGGTGACGATGCTGCCCTTGGCGAACATGCCGCCGCGCAGCGCGCCATCGCCATTGTCGACGGCGATGTAGACGAGCATGGCGCGCGAGCCGCTCTCGGTGGTGGGATTGATGCGCGTGACCTTGCCGGCAAAGTCGCGCGCGCCGAAGCCGTCGACCTTGAAGTGCACGTCCTGGCCCAGCTTGATGCGGGGAATCTCCGCGCTGGGCACGGGCGCTTCCAGGGTCAGCTGGGCCAGGTTGACGATGGTGTAGACGGGCATGTCGGGCGCGACTTTTTCGCCCGCCTGCAGGTGGCGCTTGCTGACGATGCCGGCCATCGGCGCGCGGATCACCGTGTCGGCCAGCGCGATGCGGGCGATGTCGACCATGGCGGCGGCGGACTTGACGCTGGCGCGCGCCAGGTCGACCGAGTTTTGCGTCGTGTCGTAGGCCGTCTGCGAAATGTATTTTTGCTTGAGCAGCGCCTGGCTGTTCGCTTCATTCTTGGCCGCCATCGACAGGCGCGCCTGCGCTTCGTCCAGCATGGCTTGCTGCTGCGTCAGGCGGGCGCGCAGGTCGGCCGCGTCCAGGCGCACGAGAACTTGCCCGTTGGCTACTTGCTGGCCTTCCTGCAAGGTCGTTTCCTGGATCACGCCGGAAACCTTGGCCTTGATGGTGGCCTGGGTCACGGGTGCCAGCGAACCGGACAGGGGCAGGCTGATGCTGAGGGCGCGCGCATCGATGGCGGCCACGTCGCCCTGGGCCAGTTCATGCACGGGCGTCTTGGCCTGCTCCTTCTTCTTGCTCGCTTGCTGTTCGGCAACCTTAGCCGCTTGCTGTTTCGATTGCATCACAGTCCAGCCGCCGCCGGCCAGGCCCAGCACGACGAGGATCAGCACGGGGGCGCGCCAGCGCCGGCGGCGCGTGGCGGCAAGGGGAGAGGCGGGGGGCAGGGTCTCGTTTTTCATAGGTTTTTTTTCAGGAGCGGCGCAGGGCTTCGGCGCCAGGTCTCGGTGCGGCCGGCCTGCGGCAGGCCGGGGGAATTCGGGTAGCGCATCACCGTGGCGGCCGCAGACAACACGCCTGCCGCTGCGGCCGTTCACGGCGATGCGCATGTTGCCACTTTAGGAAGATTCAAGTCCGGCCGCCATCGCCGTGCGACAGATTGCACAAAACCGGGGCTGGAATGCAAAAAACGGCGACCAAAGACCATCGTCAGCATGCACGCCGTCCACGTCACGATGCTTGCGCCTCCTCAAGAAGCCGATTCGCGGGCGCGCAAGAATGGTCGGGATGGTTGCGCCACCGGACAGGCCATTTGCCCGCCGGTTGCCGCGCGGCCACGCCACGGGGGGCCTGATGTCTGATCGGATTGTCGGAGCCGCCCCGTCGCCGGGCCGTTTGCTGGCCGCGGCCGAACCGCAGGCGGGGCCGGCCGGCAAGGCGCTCGACTTGCTGTCCATCATCGTTGCCGCCGTCGAGCAGGCGCCCGGCCTGGCCGTGCGGGGCATCGACCGCGACGGCATCGTGCGCTATTGGAGCGCCGGCGCGGCACGCCTGTATGGCGTGGCGGCCGAGATGGCGCTGGGTCAGCCGTGGGCCAGGGTGGCCGCTTCGCTGCCCGGTGCCGCCACCTTGGCCGAGGAGGTTGCCGGCGATCTGGCGGCCGTGTGGGAGAGCGGCAAGGCGCGCGGCATGCGCTTGTGGAAGCTCGATGCCGACGGGGCCGCGCCGCGCTGCATCTGCTCCACCGTGTTTCCGGTCATGCAGTCCGGACGTGTGCGGCAAGTGGTCTGCATCGATGCCGACATCACGGCCAGCGGCCAGGATGGCGCGGCGCAGGGCGCTTTGTTGTTGATGGGCGACAATTTCCGCCAGCTGTACGAGAAGTCGGCCGACGCCATCGTGCTGCTGCGCGACGAGCACATCGCCGAAGCGAATCCGGCCGCCATCGCCCTGTTCCAATGCGAAGACCGGACACGCCTGCTGGGGCGCCGCCTCAGCGACTTTTCGCCCTTGCGCCAGCCCGATGGCGCATTGTCCTCGTTGCGCGGCACGCAACTGGCGGCGCAGGCCCATGCCGACGGCAACTGCCGCTACGACTGGCGTTACCAGACGTGCACGGGCCAGCTGTTCTGGGGCGAAGTGCTGCTCACCTCCGTCACGCTCGACCATAGCTATCTGTTTTACGCCGTGATCCGCGATATTTCCTCACGCAAGCTGGCCGAGCGGGCCCTGTACCTGTCGGCGCAGGTGGTCGAGCATGCGCGCGAGGCCATCGTCGTGATGGACCCGCAGCAGCACGTCGTCAGCATGAATCCCGCGTACAGCGAGATCAGCGGCTACAGCCTCGACGACATGCTGGGCAAGCCCTTCGTCCCGCACGGCGTCGAGCCGGACGTGCCCGCGTTTTTCGACCACGTGTGGGACGAAGTCGATGCCAACGGTTATTGGCAAGGCGACATCGTCGGCCAGCGCAAGGCGGGCGGGCGCTATCCGGCCTGGCTGTCGCTGACGGCCATCCGCGACCCGCAGGGGCAATTGAGCAATTACCTGGCCATCCTCAGCGATATCAGCGAGCGCAAGAAAAACGAGGAGCACACGCGCCATCTGGCCGAGCACGATTTCCTCACCGACTTGCCGAACCGCGTACTGCTGCTGGACCGGCTGTCGCTGGCGCTGGCGGCCGCGCGGCGCAAGCTGAGCATGCTGGCCATCCTGTACCTGGACCTCGACCATTTCAAGCACATCAACGACAGCATGGGCCACCACGTGGGCGACCTGCTGCTCAAGGAGGTGGCGCGGCGCCTCGTGCGCTGCGTGCGCGGCGTCGATACCGTCAGCCGGCATGGCGGCGACGAGTTCGTCATCATCCTGGCCGAGGTGGGCGGCATCGACCAGGTGGCCCACGTGGCGGCCAGCCTGCTGCATGCCGTCACGCAGCCCTATCAGCTGGGCGAGTACGAACTGCATGTATCGACCTCGATCGGCGTGGCCATCTTTCCCAGCGATGGCGACAGCATCGATACCCTCGTGCATAACGCCGACATCGCCATGTACCACGCCAAGGAAAGCGGACGTAACAATTTTCAGTTTTTCAATGCCGAGATGAATGCGCAAATCGTCGAGCGGGCCAGCCTGGAGCAGGGCTTGCGCGAAGCGCTGGGGCGCGATGAATTCGTGCTCGAATTCCAGCCCGCGCTCGACGTCGCCAGCGGGCAAATCCTCGGCGCCGAGGCGCTGTTGCGCTGGCGCCACCCGCAACTGGGCGTGCTGCCGCCCGAGCGTTTCATTGCCGTGGCCGAGGAGTGCGGCTTGATGGTGTCGATCGGCAACTGGGTGCTGCAGCAAGCCTGCCGCCGCGCGCGCGCCTGGCACGATGCGGGCCATGCCTGGCGCGTGGCCGTGAATCTGTCGCCGGCGCAATGCCTGCACAACAACTTATTGCTCAGCGTGCAAGAGGCGCTGGCCGTGTCGGGCTTGCCCGCCGCCTGCCTGGAACTGGAAGTGACGGAGTCCTTGCTGATGAAGGGCGGCGCGCGCCTGGCCGGCGTGCTGGCGCAGCTGCGCGCGTTGGGCGCCAGGCTGGCCATCGACGATTTCGGCACCGGCTATTCGCGCCTGGCCAATCTGCGCCATTACCCGGTGGATCAACTCAAGATCGACCCATCGTTCCTGCCGGCCGCGGCGGACGGCGCGGCAGGCGAGTCCGACACGGCCGTGGCCGCCACCATCATCGCCATGGCGCGCGAGCTGCAATTGACGGTGATTGCCGAAGGCGTGGAAACGGCGCAGCAGCTGGCGTATCTGCGGGGGCAGGGCTGCCAGCAATACCAGGGGCGCTATGCCAGCGCGCAAGTCGCGGGCAGTGTTCTGGCGAAGTTATTGAATTAATGAATGTTTCCCAGCAGCTTGATGCGCGCCAGCACCTGGCCATGGTCGGAGGCATGCGGCAAGCCCAGCAGCAAATGGTCGTTCAGATACGTCACTTCCTGCAGCACGCCGATGGCGCGCGGCGAGGCGGGATGGAAATGCTCGGACACGAGGATATGGTCGATCGTCATGTAGGCGCTGTCGTGGATATTCGTGTAGCCCACATGGCGCAAGGCATCCTGGCGCTGCTGGATGGCGTTGGCGTCGTACAGGCGCGCGCGCATTTCCATGCCCGGTTCGCACGGCGCGCCGGCGCCCATGACGATGGATGTGGTGACGGCATTGGCGATGTCGTTGAAGTCGCCCAGCACGATGCGGGGGCGGCCAGTGTGGCCCAGCTCGCTTGCCAGCACACGCAGGGCCACGGCTTCCGCGCCGCGCCGCTGCAGCGAGCGCAGGTTGGCCAGCGCGTAAGCGGCCGCATCGTTGCCGTCGCCATGGCGGTAGTCGGGCCGGCGCGATTTCAAGTGCACGACGACCACATCTGCGAGTTGCCCTCCCGGCAAGATGACCTGGACGTGCAGGGGCGCGCGGGCGAAGCGGCAGGCGTTGTCGTCGGCGGGCTGCCTGTCGGCGGACACGGTCACGCCGGCGGGAAAATTCTCCCAGGCAACACCAGCGCCGGCCAGCGGCAGGCGCGATACGAGCGCCACCGTGGGCAGCATGCGTCCGGCAATATCCGTCGCATCGTAGCCGGCCAGCGTGGCTGCGCGGTAGTGGCGCGTGCGCGACAGCACGTCGCGCAGGGTCGCCTGCGAGAAAATTTCCTGGAAACCGATCACGTCGGCGTCGAGCAGGTCGATCTGCCGCGCCGTCCATTCCGCCTTGGCCTCGTATTGCGCCGGGCTCAACGGTTCCAGGTTGTCATACAATTTCGCCCCGGCGGGGGCCAGGTTGCAGACATTGAATGTGGCAAAGCGGATTTCTTCCTGCATAATTAGCACTCCTCACTGAACGATCAGCGTATCACGCATGGCTAAAAAAGAGCATATTTCCGAAACCCAGGCGACGCAGCTGCTGCGCAAGCATCAAGTTTCCTTCGAAGAACACCCGTATCCGTACGAGGAGCACGGCGGCACCAGCGTCTCGGCGCGCGAATTGGGCGTGCCGGAACATGCGGTGATCAAGACCCTGGTGATGCAGGACGAGGCGGCCAAGCCGATGATCGTGCTCATGCATGGCGATTGCAAGGTGTCGACCAAGAATCTGGCGCGCGGCATCGGCTGCAAGTCCGTCGAGCCGTGCAAGCCCGAGGTGGCGCAGCGCCATTCCGGCTACATGATCGGCGGCACCTCGCCCTTCGGCACCAAAAAGACCATGCCCGTGTACGTGGAGCAATCGATCCTGGACTTGCCGCGTATCTACATCAATGGCGGGCGGCGCGGTTTCCTCGTCTCGCTGGCGCCGCAGGTATTGCTCGACTTGCTCAAGGCCAAGCCCGTGCAGTGCGCGCTGCAAGATTAAGAAAACCAGACGCCGCCCTGTCCCTGGACTGGACGCTGGTGTATATTCTGCTGCGCCAGCCTCGATGCTGGTGCAATAAACACAATAAAGGGAAGAAATGAATCCAGTAATCACAACCGTGGCAATGACAGTGGCCGCTTACTTGCTCGGCTCGATATCGTTTGCCGTGGTGATGAGCAAGGTCTACGGCATTGCCGATCCGCGCACCTATGGCTCGAAAAACCCGGGCGCCACCAACGTGCTGCGCAGCGGCAACAAGGGCGCCGCCATCATGACCCTGCTGGGCGATGGCGCCAAGGGCTGGCTGGCCGTGTTCCTGGCCGACCATTTTGCCAGCGCGCTGGGCGTGGGCGACACGGCCATGGCCCTGGTAGCCAGCGCCGTCTTCCTCGGCCATCTGTGGCCCGTGTTCTTCCGCTTCGTCGGCGGCAAGGGCGTGGCCACGGCCCTCGGTGTGTTGCTGGGCATTAATCCCTGGCTGGGCCTGGCGACCCTGGCCACCTGGCTGATCATCGCCTACGCCTTCCGCTATTCCTCGCTGGCAGCCCTGGTGGCGGCCCTGTTCGCGCCGTTCTACTACGGTTTGCTGTTCGGCGTCGATCCCATCTTGCTGGCCGTGATCGTCATGAGCGTGCTGCTGGCGTATCGCCACAGCCAGAACATCGCGAATTTGCTCTCTGGCAAGGAAAGCAAGATCGGCGGCAAGAAGGATGGGGCCAAGGTGCCCGTCAAGAAAAAGTAAGCGCTTGATTTCCCGCGGCCCGCACGCATATGCTGTGCTTGCGGCGCCGCGCGGTGCGGCCGCCACCGACTCGCGCAAAGGCTGCCCACCATGACCGTTTCCACCATCTCCGCCACACCCGCTCCACTCCGTATCGATTTCGTTTCCGACGTTTCCTGCCCCTGGTGCGTGATCGGCCTGAAGTCGCTGGAGCAGGCGTTGGCCAAGCTGGACGGCACCGTCCAGGCCGAGATCCACTTCCAGCCCTTCGAGCTGAACGCCAATATGCCGCCCGAAGGCGAGGATATCGGCGAACACATCGCCCGCAAATACGGCTCCACCCCGGAACAGATGGCGCAATCGCGCGAAGCGATCCGCGCGCGCGGCGAGCAGCTGGGCTTTACCTTTGCCATGGATAAGCGCGGCCGCATCTACAACACTTTCGATGCGCACCGTCTGCTGCACTGGGCCGGACTGGAAGGACGCCAGAAAGCATTGAAAATGGCGCTGTTCGATGCCTACTTCACGCAGGGCCAGAATCCCTCGTCGCGCGAGGTGCTGCTGAAAGTCGCGGGCGACGTGGGCCTCGATAGCGTGAAAGCGGCCGAGGTGCTGGCCTCCGATGCCTATGCGGACGAGGTGCGCGCGCAGGAGCGCTTCTACCAGCAGAACGGCATCAATTCGGTGCCTGCCGTCATCATCAACGAGCGCCACCTGATTTCCGGCGGCCAGCCGCCCGAAGTGTTCGAGCAAGCCTTGCGCCAGATCATCGCCGGCGCCTGAACGGGGCGCCAATGGCGCGCGCCATGGCGGACTTTTTGCGCTACACTCGGCGCAGAAGGAGGATAGTCAAATGCCAACAGCCAGATGGAATGGCGCCGTCATCGCGCACGCTGCCGACGATCAGGTGCAAGTCGTTGAAAACAATGTGTATTTTCCTTTGTCGGCGGTGACGCAGGAGTATCTGCGTCCCAGCAGCCACACGAGCATCTGCCCGTGGAAGGGCACGGCCAGCTATTACGATGTCGTCGTCGATGGCCAGACCAATGCCAACGCGGCCTGGTATTACCCCCAGCCCAAGGATGCCGCCAAGCAAATTGCCGGCCACGTCGCCTTCTGGCGCGGCGTGAGCGTCGAGCGCTGACCTGGCTCCCCCTATTTCCGGACAAAGAAAGCAGACGATGGATTTACGCCTCGCCGTGTACCAACTCGCCTCGGCCCATGCGCTCGATGCCCAGCAAACCCGGCAGTTGCAGGAGGTGGCCGGTTTCCAGCGCGAACCGGCGCGCCTGGCCTACTGGCTGCCGCGCGGCGTGGCCGTGCTGGGCGCCGCGCTGCTGGGCATGGGCCTGATCTGCTGGGTCGCCGCCAACTGGGAAGACCTGGGCCGCATGGGCCGCTTCGCCCTGCTGCAAGGCGTGTTTGCCGCCGCCTGCGTGGGCGCCTTCGCCGTGCCCAAGGCGCGCATACCGCTGCTGCTGATGGCCTTGCTGGCCATCGGCGGCCTGTTCGCGTATTTCGGCCAGACCTACCAGACGGGCGCCGATCCGTGGCAGCTGTTCGCCCTGTGGGCCGTGCTGGCCTTGCCCCTGTGTTTAGTCGCGCGCAGCGACGTGCTGTGGACGCCGTGGATGCTGATACTGGCCACGGCCGCCGCCCTGTGGATGCAGGCGCATGCGCGCCACAGCTGGCGCATCGATTCGGCCGACCTGTCCATTTTCGTCAGCGGCTGGTTGGCCGTGCTGCTGGCCTGTGCGTTCGTCTCGCCCCTGCTGGCGCGCTGGACGGGCGCGGGCAACTGGGCCTTGCGCCTGGGCCTGGTGCTGGCCACCATCCTCATCACGGGCACGGCCGTCAGTGCCCTGTTCGGCAATGAGATCGAATCGCCGTACTGGGCCGGTCTCGGCTTGCTGGCCGTCGCCGCTGTCCTGCTGGCCACGCGCCGCTACTTTGACGTGTTCGGCCTGAGCGCCGTCGCGCTCGGTATCAATACCTTGCTGGTGGGAGGGCTGACGCACGTGCTGTTCAACGGCCATGGCGATGGCGTCGGCGCGCTGGCCACGCTGGGCTTGCTGGCAGCCGTGCTGCTGGCGCTGACGGTGCAAGGCATTCTGTGGCGCACGCGCCAGGAGGCGGCATGAGCAAGATGAACACTCAGCGCGACGATGCGCTCGCCACCCTGATCGACGATGCCACGCGCGCCGGCCTGTTGCCGCCCAACGCCAGCCGTCCCGTGCAGGATGTACGGCCGTGGCCGCTGGTGCTGATGACGGCCTTCGGCGCCTGGCTTGCCGCCATCCCCCTGATGATCGCGCTGGGCGTGGGCCTGGAAAGCGTCGTGCGCCACGGCCCCGGCGCGTATGTCGTGGCCGCCATCGTGCTGGTCGTGTCCGTGCTGCTGATCCGCACGCGCGGCGTGGCGCTGTTTGTCGAGCAGCTGGCCGTGCCCTGCCTGCTGGTGGGCGGCGGCTTGCTCGGCTACGCCTTGTACCGCGACTATTCCACGCAGACGGCGTCGCTGCTGTTGTGCCTGGCAAGCCTGGTGGTGGCCGCCGCCTTGCCGCGCGACTGGCTGCGCGTGCTGCTGGGGCTGGTCGCCTGCGGCTTGCTGGGACTGGGCATCGTCGACAGCACGCGCGACTGGATCTTCGACAACGATCCGACGCAACTGTATCTGGCCTGGATGCTGGCCCTGGCACTCTGGCTGGCGGCCCACTGGCTGCAGAAGCAAGCCTTCAACGATGGCCGCGGCGCGCCCATCGCCGCCTTCCTGGAATCGCTGTCGACGGGTTGGGTATTGGCCATCTTGCTGGGGCTGGTCTTCTGGTCCGGCATGACCTTCATGCTGGGCGGTGCCTTGGGCGGCGGCTTCACGGGCGAAGTGGCGCGCGAAGTGAGCCGGCATCATGCCGGCGCCTGGTATGCGCAAGCGTTGAATGGCGTCTCGCTCGTGCTGGCCACGGCGGCCGCCGCCTGGACGGGATGGCGCTGGCCGGCATTGCGTCAATTGCCCGCCATCGGCGTGGCGCTGGTGCTGATCGTGCTGGCCTGGTTCATGCCGGCGCTGGGGCCCGTGCTGCTGATCCTCGCGTATTGCGTGACGAGCGGGCGTACACGCGTGGCCGTCGCGGCCGCGCTGGCGGCGGCGTGGATCATCGGCAGTTTTTATTACCAGCTGGCCTGGCCGCTGGCCAGCAAGGCGGCGCTGCTGGCCGTGGCCGGCGCCGTGCTGTGCGCGCTGTCGTGGCTGGCCACGCGCGGCGCCGTGCTGCACCTGGTGGAAAGCACGCCGGCGGGCGTGGCGACCCAGAGCCGCAATGTCCGTCTTGGCGTACTGGCGGGCTTGCTGCTGGTGTTGCTGGTCGCCAATGGCGGCATCTGGCAGAAAGAGCAGCTGATCGCCAAGGGCGAGGCCATTTTCGTGGCGCTGGAACCCGTCGATCCCCGTTCGCTGATGCAGGGCGACTACATGCGCCTCAATTTCGTCAACCTGGGCGTCCTGAGTACTTTAGCCAGCGTGGAGCGGGCGCCGGGCCGGCCCCTCGTGGTGGCCAGACGCGATGCACGCGGCGTGGCCGAACTGCTGCGCCCGTACACCAGGGAGGCGCTGGCGCCCGGCGAATTTTTGCTCGAGCTGACGCCGAAGGATGGCAACTGGGTGCTGGTCAGCGATGCCTGGTTCTTCAAGGAAGGCGAGGCGGCGCGCTGGGAAAAGGCCCGTTACGGCGAGTTCCGCGTGCTGCCCGATGGCCGCGCCTTGCTGGTGGGCATGCGCGGCGAGCAACTGGAGAAACTGTAGCGCACGTAATCGTGCAAGAGCGCGCCGGGGCGGCCATCCTGTAAAATTGCCCGATGGATAATATTACGCATTCGGTCATCGGCCTCGGGGTCGGCGAACTGGTACACCGCAGCCTGCCGCCCGAGCCGCAAGCCCCCGCACAGCGCACCCGGCGTGCGCTGTTTCTGTTTACGGCCTGGTTTGCCAGCAACGCGCCCGACCTGGACCTGGTGCTGACCAGGCTGCTGCCGCGTCCGTTCGGCTACATGCTGCACCACCGTGGCCACACGCATACCTTGCTGCTGGCCTTGCCGCAGGCGCTGCTGTTGCTGGCCCTGCTGTGGCTGTTGTGGCCCGGCGCGCGCCGGCTGCTGAAGGAAAGCGTGCCGGCCCGCATCGGCCTGGCGGCTTGTTTGCTGCTGGGATTCTGCTTGCACATGGGCATGGATTTCCTCAATTCCTATGGCTTGCACCCGTTTTACCCGTTCAACAGCCGCTGGCTGTATGGCGACATGGTCTTCATCGTCGAGCCCATGTTCTGGGTGCTGCTGGGCGTGCCCGTGATCATGTCCTTGCGCTACGGTATCGTCAAAAGCGTGCTGCTGGCCGGACTGGCGGCGGCCCTGTGTTTCTTCACCTATAAAACCTATCTGGCGCCCGCCGCGCTGGCCGTCTTGCTGGCGCTGGGCGCGGTGCTGGCCGTGCTGCAAGGGCGGGCCGGCGAGCGGGGGCGGAGAGCGTTGCTGCTGGCCTTCGCGCTGGCGGCCACGTTTATCGGCACGCAAGGCGTGGCCTCGGCCATCGGCCGCAGCCGCATCGAGGCAGCCGTGCAACGGCTCGACCCCGGCACGCGCGTATGGGACGTGGCGATGACGGCGTTTCCCAGCCATCCCTTGTGCTGGATCTATGTTTCGCTCGACAGCAAGACGGATGTGTACACCCTGCGGCGCGGTACCTTGAGCCTGCTGCCCGGGTCGCTGGCGCCCGCCGCCTGCCCGGCCGGCCTGGTGGAAACCAGCAAGCAAGGCCGGCAACTGGCGCCCGGCATCGCCGTCTCCTCCCAGGCGGCCGGCAGCCTGGCCGCCTTGCGTGCGCTGCAGGAAGACAATTGCTATGTCGACGCCTGGTTCCGCTTTGCCCGCATGCCTAGATTGAATGCGGACAAGCTGACGGACGTGCGCTTCAATCCCGGCATGCTGCCCAACTTTACGACCGTGGAGCTGCAACAGTTCCGTAGCCGGCCGTGTCCCGCCTACGTGCCGGGCTGGGACCGCCCCCGTGCCGACATGCTGGCATTGCCGGAATAGGGCGCCGGGAGCAAATGTATTGCCTTGTGGCAAAAAATATCGCGTGTGTACTTACTTCGCCATGGCACAGCATGCGACAATTATCAATTCGGCATGGATGTCATTGAGTTAGGACTATTTTGGAAGAGCAACACGCCTTACCGTATTTGCGGGAAACCCTGCTGTTTCTGGCCCTGGCCGGGATTTTTATTCCGCTATTGCAACGCCTGAAAGTCAATCAGGTGCTCGGCTTCCTGGCCGTCGGCGCCCTGTTCGGCCCGTTCGGCTTTGGCCTGTGGGCCGGCGACTTCACGTGGCTGACGTATTTTTCGTTCGTGCGCGCCGAGCAGGTCAGCGGCCTGGCCGAGCTGGGCGTGATGTTTTTGATGTTCATGATCGGCCTGGAATTGTCGACGGAACGGCTGTGGGCGCTACGGCGCTGGGTATTCGGCGCGGGCGTGGGGCAGGTGGCCGTCAGCGCCTGCCTGATCGGCGGCGTCGCGTATTACTTTAGTTTGTCGCTGGAAGCGTCCATCGTGCTGGGCCTGGTGCTGTCGCTGTCGTCGACGGCCGTCGTGATGCAGCTGCTCACGGACCAGCGCTCCCTGCAGACGCCGGCCGGGCAGGCGGGCTTTTCCATTCTGATGTTCCAGGATCTGATGGTGGTGCCGCTGTTCATCCTGATCGACGTGTTCGCCAGCGGGCGCAGCGACGACCTGGCTTACCTGCTCAGCTTTGCGGCCGTGAAATCGGCGGGCGCCATCCTGCTGATCTATCTGCTGGGCCGCCGCGTGATTCGCCCCCTGTTCCAGTTTTTCGTCAAGAAACGCCAGCCCGACGTGTTCATGGCATTGACCCTGCTCAGCACCCTGGGCATCGCAGGCCTGACGTATCTGGCGGGCCTGTCGATGGCGCTGGGCGCCTTGCTGGCCGGCCTGCTGCTGGCGGAAACGGAATTTCGCCACGAAGTGGAAGTGACGATCGAACCCTTCAAGGGTTTGCTGATGGGCCTGTTCTTCATGTCGGTGGGCATGCAGATCGACGTGCGCGAAATCCTCAAGTCGCCCGTCTTGATTCCCCTAGCCGTGCTGAGCCTGTTTTTCCTGAAGACGCTGGTCATCAGCGTGATTTTCCGCATCGGCGGCTTTCACTGGGGGCGTGCCGTGGAAACGGGCGTGCTGCTGGGGCAGGGCGGCGAATTCGCCTTCATCGTCGTCGCGTATGCGCTGGGCACGAAATTGATCGGCCCGCAGGTGGCGCAGTTCGTCATGCTGGTGGTGGGCCTGAGCCTGTTCGCCACGCCGGCGCTGGCCAAGGCGGCGCGCGCCTTCGGCAACTGGTGGGAGCGGCGCCACCACCATCAGCTGGCCGACCTGGCGCACGGCGCGTTGCCGCCGCAGGGCAGCACCGTCATCATCGCCGGTTTCGGCCGGGTGGGGCAGTTGCTGGCCAAGGTGCTGACGGAGCAGGATATCGCCTATGTGGCGATTGAAAACGATGCACGGCTGGTGACGACCCTGCATCCGCGCGGCTTTCCCGTGTATTTCGGCGATGCGTCGCGCGCGGAACTGTTGCAAAAGGTGAATGCCGATCGGGCCGCCGCCGTGGTGCTGACGATGGACCATGCGGCGTCCGTGCTGCACGCCGTCAAATCGATCCGCCGCGAGTATCCGCTGCTGCCCGTGTATGCGCGCGCCCGCGACGAGGCGCATGCGGTGGCCCTGATCCAGGCGGGCGCCACCCTGGTCGTGCCCGAGGCGCTGGAATCGGCGCTGCAGCTGACGGCCACCGTGCTGCACACGGTGGGCCTGTCGGAAGCGCGCACGACGGACATCGTGCAGGCGGAGCGCGACCGGCGCAATGCCGTGCTGCTGGCGAAAAAATTGTCGTAGGGAAAACCTTCGCACAAACGTGCGTGTCGCCGTGCTTTGTCAATTATCTATACAATAATAGTATATGAGCACACTACCCACATGAAAGCCGCGACGAAGAGCGGCGCGGCACCCCTGACGCCGCAGCAACTGGCGGCGCAGGAAACGCAGCAAAAATTTGGCAAGCCCGAACGGGGCTGGCGCGAGCGGGTGTACACCGTCATTTTCGAGGCGGAAACGCGCACGGGCCGCGCCTTCGACCTGCTGCTGATCGCCGCCATCCTGATCAGCGTGACGGTGGTCGTGCTCAGCAGTGTCGCCTCCGTGGCCGAGCGCTACGGCACCTGGCTGACGGCGCTGGAATGGTTTTTCACCATTTTATTTACCATCGAATATTTCGCCCGCCTGTCGTGCCTGCAGCATCCGGTACGCTATGCCAAGAGTTTTTTCGGCGTCATCGACTTGCTGGCCATCGTGCCGACCTATATCGGCTTGCTGCTGCCCGGTGCGCACGTGCTGATCGACGTGCGCATTTTGCGGCTGCTGCGCATGTTCCGTATCCTCAAGCTCACGTCGTATGTGCATGAGTACACGGTGCTGGGGCGGGCCTTGCTGGCCAGCCGGCGCAAGATCCTGATTTTCTTGTCTTTTGTCATGATGGTGGTGTTTCTGTTGGGTACTGTGATGTATGTCGTGGAAGGGCCCGATAACGGCTACAGCAGTATTCCCACGTCGATTTACTGGGCCATCAGCACCATGACCACGGTCGGTTTCGGCGATATCACGCCGCGCACCGACATCGGGCGCACCATCGCTTCGCTGATGATGCTGCTCGGCTGGGGCATCCTGGCAGTGCCTACCGGCATTATCAGCGCCGAGATGACGGTACAGCGCAGTTCCAAGCTGGTCACCACGCGTACCTGTCCCACGTGCCTGAAAGAAGGGCTCGATGACGATGCCAATTTCTGCAAGAACTGCGGGGTTGCATTGCCGCCGCTGGCACGCGATTAATTCATAACCCTATTTACTTTACTTTGTTAAGGCCAACATGATTCCAGTTCGCCTGATCGCGACGGGCAAGGCCGTGCCGTCGCATAGTGTGACTTCTGCCAGCCTGGACCTGAAATTGGGGCATCCGGACGGCTACACCCTGCGCAAGAGCGGGGTGCTGTCGCGCTTTGTCGCCGCACCCGATGAATCGCAAAGCCAGCTGGGCGCCGCCGCCCTGCTCGACGCGCTGAAGAACGCCAGCCTGCGTCCGGCCGATATCGATCTCCTGATCTGCGCCTGCGGCGTGCCCGAGCAAGCGTTGCCGAATACGGCCTGCTTCGTGGCCGAACATGCGGGCTTGCCGCCAGGCACGCAAAGCTTCGACGTCAACGCCAGCTGCCTCAGTTTCATGGCCGCCTTCCGCGTGGCCGCGTCCATGCTGGCCGGCGGCGCCTACCGCCGCATCGCCATCGTCTCGTCCGACCTCGCCTCGCGCGGCGTCGACTGGAGCGAACCGGAAGCGTCGATGATCTTTGGCGACGGCGCCGCCGCCGTCATCGTCGAGCGGGGCGACGGCAGCGCCGGCATCCGCGCCTACAAGATGGGCACGTATCCGGAAGGGCGGCGCTACTGCGAAATCCGCGGCGGCGGCACCGAGCGCAACCCCCGCAACGGCTGCGAACCGGGCGACTACCTGTTCCGCATGGATGGCAAGGCCGTGTTCCGCCTGGCCGTCAAGGTGATGCCGGATTTCCTGGCGGAATTGATGGCCGAATCGGGCGCGGGACTGGAAAAAATCGACGTGGTCGTGCCGCACCAGGCCAGCCCACTGGGCCTCGCGCATGCGGCGCGCATCCTCGACGTTCCCGATGCTAAAATCATCAAGATCTTTGAAACGCACGGCAACCAGGTGGCCGCATCCCTGCCCACCGCCCTGCATGAGGCGGTGATGACGGGGCGGGCCGTGGCAGGCCAGCGTTTGCTGATGATGGGCACCGCCGCGGGCCTGACCATCGGCGGCATGATTCTTGACCTGTGAAGGTGGGGCGATGAGGCGGATACTGGTCACGGGAGCGACGGGCGGCTTGGGGCGCAATGCCGTGCGCACCCTGCTGGCGCAGGGCGTGGAAGTGCGCGCCACGGGCCGCAACGCCGCCGTGGGCCGCGAACTCGAACGCATGGGCGCGCAATTCGTGGCGCTCGACCTGGCGCAAGCCACGCCGCGCCAGGTCGACGAGCTGGTGCGCGGCATGGACGCCGTCTGGCACTGCGCCGCGCTGTCCTCGCCGTGGGGCGCGGAGCGCGACTTCATCGCCGCCAACGTCACGGCCACGGCCCAGCTGCTGCGCGCGGCCGCCAGCCTGCACGTGGCGCGCTTCGTGCACATCTCCACCCCGGCCATCTATTTCGATTACCGCAACCGCTACGAGGTGCCGGAAACCTTCCGCCCCGACGCCTTCGTCAATGCGTACGCGCGCAGCAAGGCGATGGCGGAAAAACTGGTGCAGGAGTGCGTCGACCGCCACCGCGGCATGACGTGCGTGATCCTGCGTCCGCGCGCCATCTTCGGCCCGCACGACCAGGTGCTGATCCCGCGCCTGGCGCGCGTGCTGCAGGAGCGCGGCGGCAAGCTGCCGCTGCCCAATGGCGGCGCGGCCACCATCGACGTGACCTATGTGGATAACGTCGTGCACGCGATGTGGCTGGCCACCGTGCACAAGACCATCGCTTCGGGCGCCGCCTTCAACATCACGAATGGCGAACCGGCGCGCCTGTGCGACATTTTGCGCACCTTGTTCTGCGAACACCTGCAGCAGCCGTTCGAGATCGTCAGCGTGCCTTACCGCGTGCTGGCGCTGGTGGCGCGCCTGATGCAGTTCGCTTCGCGCTTCACGCGCCGCGAACCCTCATTGACGCCCTACAGCATCGGCGCGCTCAGTTTCGACATGACGCTCGATAACGCCAAGGCGCGCAAGGTGCTCGGTTACCGTCCCGTCGTCAGCCTGCAGGACGGCATCGCCCGCACGGCGCAGTGGATGCGCCAGGAAGCGGCGGCGCACAAGGTGGGCAAGGAGCGCAATGGCTAGCATCACCGCATTTCGCGTCGGCCACTGCACCCATCCTTCGTGCATGGTCTTGAAAGGCAGCGGGCTGGCCAGCCGCTGCTTCCCCTCGCGCGCCTACCTGATCGAAACGCGCGCGGGTCTGTACCTGTGGGACACGGGGTATGCAGAGCACTTCCGCGCCGCCACGTCGAAAGGCGTGTACCGCATGTACGCGTGGGTCACGCCCATCTCGTTCGACGAGAATGAGTCCTTGCACGGCCAGCTGCGCGCGCATGGCGTATCGCCCGGCGACATCCATACCTTGCTGCTGTCGCACTTCCACGCCGACCATATCGCCGGCCTGCGCGACTTTCCCGGCGCGCGCCTGATGGCCTCCAAAACGGGCTGGGACGCCGTGCGCGGTTTGTCCGGCGTGGCCGCCGTGCGCCAGGCCTTCGTGCCCGAACTGCTGCCGAACGACATCGCGGATCGCCTCGATTTCGTGGAAAGCGTGCCCGAGACGGCCTTGCCGGCGGCCCTGCTGCCATTCACGCACGGGCGCGACGTCAGCGGCACGGGCGAGATCTACATCGTCGAATTGCCCGGCCACGCCATCGGCCACCTGGGCGCCTTCGTGCTGCAGGACGGCGGCTGGACCTTGCTGGCGTCGGACGCGGCCTGGGTGCCGGAAAGCTTCCAGCAATTGCGTGGACCGTCGGAACTGTCGTTCCTCATCCAGCACAAGCGCGCGCCGTATTATGAGACGTTGAACCGGCTGCACCAGCTGCACCAGTCGGGCAATGCGCAGATCCGCATCACGCATGAAGATACCAACGATTATTTGCCTGTGGCGGGCCGCCCGTGAAGCGTATTTTCTGGCTGTTGCTGTCGTACTGGCGCACGCGCCGCCTGCGTTTCACAAGCCGCGCGCAGCTGGACGCCTACCAGCACAAGCAACTGGCGCGTTTCATCGATGTGTTGTGCGCGCGCAGCCGCTATTTCGCTCCCTATCGCGCGCTGTCGCTGGCGCAGTGGCCGACGATGAACAAGGCGCTGATGCTCGAGCATTTCGATGCCATGAACACCGAGGGAATCACGTTGGCGCAGGCAATGGACGCGGCCATGGCGGCCGAACATAGCCGTGATTTCACGCCCGCCGTCGGCGACATCACCGTGGGCCTGTCGTCGGGCACCTCGTCGCGGCGCGCCGTGTTTACCGTCAGCCCCCGCGAAAAGGCCCAATGGGCGGGCGTGATGCTGGCCAAGGCGCTGCCCGACGGCCTGTTTTCCGGCGAAAAGGTGGCCCTGTTCCTGCGCGCGAACAGCAATCTGTACACGGCCGTGCGCTCGCCATGGCTGACCTTTGCTTTCTACGACCTGTTCGCACCGTTCGACAGCCTGTGCGCGCAGCTGGCGCGCTATCAACCGTCCGTCATCGTCGCGCCGGCCCAGGTGCTGCGCCAGCTGGCCTTGCGCGTCATCGATGGCAGCCTGGTGCTGGCGCCGAAAAAAGTCATCTCGGTGGCCGAAGTGCTGGAAGCCCAGGACCGCGCGCTGATCGTGCAGGCGTTCGGCGCCGTGCATGAAATCTACCAGGCGACCGAGGGTTTCCTCGCCAGCAGCTGCGAACACGGCGTGCTGCACCTGAACGAGGAATACGTGCACATCGAACCGCAATGGCTCGATGCGGAGCAACGCCGTTTTGTGCCCGTAATTACGGATTTCACGCGCATCACGCAGCCCATCGTGCGCTATCGCCTGGACGACATCCTGGTCGCGCGCGCCACGCCATGCCCGTGCGGCCGCGCCACGCGCGCCATCGACGGCATCGAAGGGCGCTGCGACGACATGCTGCTGCTTCCGTCTGCACGCGGCGGCGCCCCCGTCGCCGTGTTTGCCGACGTGCTGACGCGCGCGTTCGCGCAAGCCTTGCCGCCGGACGCCGACTACCGCCTGCTGCAGTCGGGCGATTGCGCCCTGCAGCTGCATGCGGCCCTGGACGATGCCGGCCTGGCCGCCTTGCGCGATCACCTGGCAACGGTGCTGCGCGGCCTGGGCGTGGCCGTCGACGGCCTGGCCTGGACGACGAGCGGCGAACTGCCTCCCTTTGACCCCACCATGAAACGGCGCCGCATCCGGCGCCTTGCGACCGCATGAATCCTTCTTCCATGACCGTACCCTGCCGCCTGCTGCATTTGCTGGCCGGCTGGGGCAGCGTCGGCCTCGTGTATTTTTCCAGCGACCTGCTGCAAGGGCAGGGGGTACTCTTGCCGGAAACGGCGCTCGACCGCGCCATTCCCTACACGGATGCCGCCATCTGGCTCTATTTGTCGTTTTTCATCCTGATTCCGTACGCCTACCTGGCGGCCGATGCGGCGAGGGTGCGCTGGCTGGCGCGCGCCATGGCGCTTTCCGCGCTGGCCTGCGGCGTGGTCTTCCTGCTGTATCCGACCACGCTCGCGTATCCGCCCGTGGGCGAGGGCAGCGCGTGGAGCACGCAGGCGCTGCGCATGCTGCAGGCGGCCGATTCCGCGCAAAACTGCCTGCCGTCCTTGCATGGCGCCCTGACCTTGCTGTGCGTGTGGGCCCTGTGCGACAAACGCCACCTGCTGCGCTCCGCGCTGGCCCTGGTGCTGGGCGTGGCCATCTGCTACGCCATCATCGCGCTGCGCCGCCACGTGAGCATCGACCTGGCCGCCGGCCTAGCTGTCGGCATCGCTGGCGGCATGCTGGCGAAAATGCAGGTATTCTGGACCGCTCACCGCGTCATTTCTACTGAAACCGCATCATGATGAACCCCTTTGCCCTCTCTTTCCTTGTCATGCTGGCCTTCGTGCTGGCCGAACTGCTGATCCTCAAATGGGTACGCAAGACCCCGGTGCCGTGGAAGGACGTGATCTTCAACCTCAATTCCGGCCACATATTGATGTGGGTGTTCCGCGGCGTGGAAGTAGCGGCGTTCGCCCTGCTGCTGCGCCATGTGAATCTGCACATCGTCGACCAGTGGCCCGTGGCCGCGCAGTGGGTGTTCGCATTCTTTGCCTGGGACCTGTGCTTTTACTGGATGCACCGGCTGCACCATAAGATTCCCTTGCTGTGGGCCGTGCACGTGGTGCACCACCAGGGCGAGCACTTCAACCTGTCGCTGGGCGTGCGCAATTCCTGGTATTCGTCGCTGACGAATTTCCCGTTTATTGCCATCCTGGCCGTGCTGGGCGTGCCGCTCGAAATCTTCCTCGTCGTCTCGTCGCTGCATTACACGGTGCAGTTCTATAACCACAATGCGCTGGTGAACAAGTCCGGCATTCTCGATAAATTCATGGTCACGCCTTCGCACCACCGCGTGCACCACGGCACCGATAAACGCTACATCAACCGCAATTTCGGCGGCACCTTGCTGCTGTGGGACAGGCTGTTCGGCAGCTTCCAGCCCGAACTCGAGGGCGTGGAAATGCGCTATGGCGTGAAGGGCATGACACCCACGCACAATCCGCTCCTGGCCAGCAACGGCAAGCTGTTCAAGTGGCTGCGCGCGCGCTTTCCCCACTGGCAATCGCGCGGCACTTTCGAGGTGCCCGAACTGTTCATCGGCATCGGCGGCGTGATTTTGTTTGGCCTGGTGATCTATTACGTCAATCACGAAGCGGTGCTGGCCGGCGCGCAGCAAGCCATCCTGTTCGCGCTGATCTTTGGCGGCACCTTGGCGCTGGGCGGCCTGTCGGATGCGCGCCGCTGGGGCGCCATCGCCTGGGTCGCCATCGCTGTGGCCATGCCGGCCCTGTACCTGGGCTGGTATGGCGCGCGCGATGCGTGGGGCATGGTGTTTTTGGCCGCGCTGCTGGCGCATGGCCTCGACGGCGCGCGCCGCCTGTGGTGGCCGGCCGCGGCGGGGACGCGCGCGTGACGCCTGTGCCCCCTTTGCCGCCGCTGCGCTTCCAGCCCGCCCGCGATTCCGCCTTCCGCCGCGAACTGCGCGCGCGCGCCGACGCCTACCTCGCCAGCGAGGGAAAGCACCGCTTCGGCGACTGGCGCCTGCATGCGAAAACCGTGTTCCTGGCCGCGCTGACGGCGGGGCTGTATGCGCTGGCCTTGAGCGCCGGCAGCACCTGGCCGTTTGTCGCCAGCTATGTCGCCTGCCTGGTGGCGGCCATGGCGCTGGCCATGAATACCCTGCACGATGCGGCCCACAGCGCCGTCTTCCGCCAAGGGCGCCTGAATCGCATCCTGATCCGCCTGGTGGGCTTGCCCGTGGGCGTGGACACGGATTTCTGGACCATCCGCCACGTGCATTTCCATCACACGTATGCGAACGTGGAAGGCTATGACCTCGACACGGAACCGAACCCCTTCCTGCGCCAGACGCCGTTCCAACGCTGGGCCCCCCAGTACCGCTATCAATACCTGTACTGGCCCGTGGTGGCGGCCCTGTCGCTGCCGTATCTGAACTGGTATGGCGACTGGCTGGACCGCTTCGGCAAGACGCCCGTGGCCGCGCACAGCCGCTTGCAGGGCTGGCGCGGCTGGCTGTCGTTCCTGGGCTGGAAGCTGGGCCACGTGGCGCTGGTGCTGGCGCTGCCCATGTGGGTGCTGCAGCAGCACGGCATCGGCTGGGGCGTGGTGCTGGGCGCGTATTTCGTGGGCCAGATGCTCGCCTCGTGCGCGCTGGTGGCGCTGATCCTCGGCACGCACTGGGCCGAAGTGGAATTCTTCCAGCCGGGTCAGGACGGCACCTTGCCGCACGACTGGTACCAGCACACGTTTTATACGGCCTGCGACTGGACGCCGAAACCGCGCGCGCTGCGCTGGCTCGGCTACTGGCTCGGCGGCCTGAATCTGCACCTGACGCACCATTTGTTCCCCACCTGGAACCACCGCCACTACCCGGCGCTGGCACGCATCCTGGCCGAACTGGCGCCGAGCCACGGTCTCGTCTACCGCGAACTCGGTTACGGCCAGCTGCACGCCTCGCAGCAGCAATTTCTGCGCGCCATGGGCCAGCCGCCCGCCCAGTCCTGACGAATCGCGCTTGACTGGGCTTCTGTTTCATCTTACATTTCTGTAACGACAGAAATAAGAGAAAATCATGGAATTGAGTCCGACCACGCAGAAGTACATTCTCCATTGGGGGGAAATGGGCACCCGCTGGGGCGTCAACCGCACGGTGGCGCAGATCGACGCGCTGCTGTTCCTGGCCAACGAACCGCTGACGGCGGAAGACATCGCGGTCAGCCTGAACGTGGCCCGCTCGAACGTCAGCAACAGCCTGAAGGAATTGCAAAGCTGGGGCCTGGCGCGCATCACGCACGTGATGGGGGACCGGCGCGACCACTTCGTCGCCCTGCAGGATGTGTGGGAAATCTTCCGCGTCATCATGGAAGAGCGCAAGCGGCGCGAGATCGACCCCACCTTGACGGTGCTGCGCGAATGCGCGATCGAGGGCGAACACGATGCGGCGATACCGCCGGCCACCCTGGAGCGCATGGGCGAAGTGCTGGCCTTCCTGGAAATGCTCAGCTCCACCTACAGCGACTATAAAAACCTGCCGCCGGCGACCCTGCAGCGCATGCTGTCCATGGGCGGCAAGGTGGCCAAGTTCCTCAGTCCGGACGACAAGCCGGGCAAGCAGGGAAAAGCATGAGCGGCCCCTCCGAAGGAGAGCTGTTCAAGAAGGTCATGGGCGAGCGATGGCTCACCCTGCACCCGGACATCCGCCGCCGCTTCGAGAAAAATCCCGCGCCGGGCCAGCCCCTGTATTACCGGGGCGAGCTCAGTGAGCTCACGAGCTCGCGCCTGGGCAAGGTGCTGGGCTGGCTCACGCGTCCCTTCATCGACGGCGCCCTGATCCCGCATGACGATCACGACTTCCCTGTCGATATCGAAGTGTATTCGCGCCCTGGCTGCCCCTTTATCTTCAAGCAGCGCACCTACCGCCTGCATGGCCGCGCGCCGATCCGCTTCACGTCCTACATGGCCGAAAGCGCAAAAGGCGAAGTGCTCGAATACGTGGGCATGGGCCTGGGCATGAAGCTGGTGCTGCACGTCGAGGATGGCAATCTGCATTTCACCAGCGACGGCTATTTTTGGGATCTGTTCGGCTGGCGCATGCCGCTGCCCGGCGTGCTTACGCCCGGCAAGACCTATCTGTGCCACCGCAACGACACGCCGCAGCAGTTCAACATCCGCATCGAGATCCGCCACGCCGTGTTCGGCACCACGTTTACCCAGGTCGGCGTGTTCCGCGAATCCGCCGCGCCGGAAAGTCACAAGGAGACACCATGAATACGCATCTGCTGGCCCTGCAACTGATGGCGGCGCAAGGCTGCCTGGGCGCCTTCGACACCATCTACCACCATGAAATCACGGAAGCGCTGCCGCAAAAGGCGTCGGCGCGCCTGGAACTGACCATCCATGCCACGCGCGCGCTGATCTACAGCTTGCTGTTCGTCGGCCTGGCGGCCTGGGAATGGCATGGCGCCTGGGCCTGGGTGCTGGTGATCGTCTTTGGCGTGGAAATCGTGCTGACCCTGTGGGATTTCGTCGTCGAAGACCAGACCCGCCTCTTGCCCGCCACGGAGCGGGTCACGCACACGGTGCTGGCGATCAACGCGGGCGCCTTCATCGCCCTGCTGGCCCTGAACAGCAGCGACTGGGCGACCTTGCCGACGGCCCTCGTATGGCAGCCATATGGCTGGCTCAGCGTCTTCCTCGCCCTGTGCGGCGCGGGCGTGGGCCTGTCCGGCCTGCGCGACGCGTATGCCGTGTGGCAGCTGGGCCGGCGCACGGTGCAGGAGAAGCAGGAGCAGGAGGAGCGCCTGCGCTTTGCCGCCGCACCGCAGTCCGTGCTGGTGACGGGCGCCACGGGTTTCATCGGCCAGCAGCTGGTCAGCGCCTTGCTGGCCGACGGCCATGCGGTGACGGTGCTGACGCGCCAGCCGAAACAGGCCGCGTGGACCTTCGACGGCCAGGTGCGCTGTATCCGGTCGTTCGACGAATTGTCGGATGCACAGGGCATCGACATGGTGGTCAACCTGGCCGGCGCGCGCATCGTCGGGCGTCGCTGGACGCCAGCGCGCAAGGCGGCCCTGCGCCGCAGCCGCGTGGCGCTGACGCAGGACCTGGTGGCGTGGATCGCCCGCGCGCAGCACAAGCCGCGCGTGCTGCTGTCGGCGTCGGCCATCGGCTACTACGGCGTGCAGCCGCAGGGCGACGCGACGGAATTGACGGAGGAGAGCGCGCCGCAAGCCATCTTCATGTCGCAGCTGTGCCAGGAATGGGAGGCGGCGGCGCGCCAGGCGGAGACATTTGGCGTGCAGGTGGGCTGCATGCGCTTTGGCCTCGTCTTCGGCCACCAGGGTTCGCTGCCGCAGATGCTGCTGCCGATCCGCTTCGGCGTGGGCGGCCCGCTGGGCAGCGGCAAGCAGTGGGTTTCGTGGGTGCACGTGCGCGACGTCATCCGCGCCATCGCCCATGTGGCGCGCCGCAGCGAAGAGGGGGCGGTGAGCGGCGCGTATAACTTCTGCGCGCCGGAAGCGATCGAGCAGCGCCGTTTTGCCCAGGTGGCGGGCGCCGTGCTGCACCGCCCCAGCATCGTGCCCACGCCGGCCTTCGTCATGCGCGCCTTGCTGGGCGAGCAGGCCGACTTGCTGGTGGAAGGCCAGCGGGTCGCCCCGCGCCGCCTGCTGGACGACGGATTCAGCTTCCGCTATCCGCAGCTGGAAGGGGCGCTGCGCAGCCTGTAGCCTGGCGTAGAATGGGCCATTGGGATGCCTTGGAGCACAATCTATGCCCCGCTTCAGCCATACGATAGACAGCCATGTTTACCAGTTCGCCAGCCTGAAGGAGCTGCTGGCCAAGGCCACGCCGCCGCGTTCGGGCGACGTGCTGGCCGGTGTGGCGGCCGCCAGCGCGCGCGAACGGGTGGCGGCGCAGCTGGCGCTGGCCGAGGTGCCGTTGTTGATATTTCTCAATGAGGCGCTGGTGCCGTATGAAGACGATGAAGTCACGCGCCTGATCATCGATACCCACCAACGCGCCGCGTTTGCGCCGATTGCCCACCTGTGCGTGGGCGACTTTCGCGACTGGCTGCTCGATGACGCGACGGATACGCCCACGCTGGCGCGTGTCGCGCCCGGCATCACGCCGGAAATGGCCGCCGCCGTCTCGAAAATCATGCGCCTGCAGGACCTGGTGCTGGTGGCCCGCAAGTGCCGTGTCGTCACGGCTTTCCGCAATACCCTGGGCCTGGAAGGGCGCCTGTCCACGCGCTTGCAGCCGAACCACCCGACGGATGACGCCACGGGGATTGCCGCGTCGATGCTCGATGGCTTGATGCTGGGCAGCGGCGACGCCGTGATCGGCATCAATCCCGCCACCGACAATGTGGCGCAGGTGGTCTCGCTGCTGCACCTGCTCGACGCCGTCATCGGGCAATACCAGATTCCCACCCAGTCCTGCGTGCTGACGCACATCACCAATACGCTCGAAGCGATACGCCGCGGCGCGCCCGTCGACCTGGTATTCCAGTCGGTGGCGGGCACGCAGGCGGCCAACCGCAGCTTCGGCATCGACCTGGCCCTGCTGGCCGAGGGGCAGGCGGCGGCCCTGTCGCTGGGACGCGGCACGGTGGGCAACAATGTCATGTATTTCGAAACGGGGCAGGGCAGCGCCCTGTCGGCCGGCGCCCACCACGGCATGGACCAGCAGACGTGCGAGGCGCGCGCGTATGCGGTGGCGCGCGCGTATCAACCGCTGCTGGTCAATTCGGTGGTGGGCTTCATCGGCCCCGAATACCTGTACGACGGCAAGCAGATCATGCGCGCGGGGCTGGAAGACCATTTCTGCGCCAAGCTGCTGGGACTGCCCATGGGCTGCGACGTGTGCTACACCAACCACGCGGAAGCGGACCAGGACGATATGGACGCCTTGCTGACCATGCTGGGCGTAGCCGGCTGCAATTTCATCATGGGCGTGCCGGGCGCGGACGACATCATGCTCGGCTACCAGAGCACCTCGTTCCACGACGCCCTGTATGCGCGCCGCGTGCTGGGTTTGCGCCCCGCGCCCGAATTCGAAGCCTGGCTGGCGCGCATGCGGATCACGGATGCGCAGGGAAATCTGAACGTGGCGCTGGCGCCGGCCTTCCAGGCGGCCCTGCTGCGCCTGGACGATTAGGGAGGATACATGGACGAGAAAAACCCATGGCAGGCGCTGCGCGCGCATACGGCGGCGCGCATCGCGCTGGGGCGCCGCGGCGTGAGCGTGCCGACCCGCGCGCAGCTGGCATTCCAGCTGGCCCATGCGCAGGCGCGCGACGCCGTGCACCTGGCCCTCGATGGCGAAGCCCTGGCAAGCGCCCTGGCCGCGCAGGGGCAAGACTGCGTACAGCTGCACAGCGCCGCCGCCACGCGTGCCGACTATCTGCAACGCCCGGACCTGGGGCGCCGGCTCGATGATGTTTCACGGGCGCGCCTGGCCGCCGGGACGACGGGAGTGGACCTGGCACTGGTGGCGGCCGATGGCCTGTCGGCGCTGGCCGTGCAGCGCCACGCGGCGCCGTTCCTGGCCGCTTTGCGCGAACGGCTGGCGCTGGAAGCGTGGACGCTGTCGCCCGTGCACATCGTGGCGCAGGGGCGGGTGGCTATCGGCGACGAGGTAGGGGAATTGATCAAAGCGCGGGCCGTGCTGGTGCTGATCGGCGAGCGGCCGGGCTTGAGTTCCCCGGACAGCCTGGGCCTGTACCTGACGTGGGCGCCCAAGGCAGGCTTGCTGGACGAGCGCCGCAACTGCATCTCGAACGTGCGCCCCGAGGGGCTGGCGTATGCGCCAGCCGCGTACCGGCTGCACTACCTGCTGTCGCAGGCGTTCAGGCGGCAGTTGTCGGGCGTGGACTTGAAGGATGAAACGGTGGAAGAGGGCGCGGCCCTGGCGGGCGGGCGCAATTTCCTGCTTGCGTGATCAGACTTCGCGGATTTCGTCCAGCGGCCAGCGCGGGCGCACGTTGAACGAGTAATCGTGCTTGGCGGCGTCGGGGTTGATCTGCAGGCGCATGGCGCCGGCAAAGGCGATCATGGCGCCGTTGTCGGTACAGAATTCCAGCTCCGGGTAATACACTTTAAAACGCTTCTTGGCGGCGGCCGCGTTGAGCGAGGCGCGCAGCTGCGCGTTGGCGCCCACGCCGCCGGCGATCACCAAGCGTTTCAAGCCCGTGTGCTTGAGGGCCGACACGCATTTGGCCGTCAGCACGTCGACGATGGCGTCGACGAAGCCCCGTGCGATGTTCGCCTTGTCCTGCTCGCAGATATTGGCGATGACTTTTTCTTCATGGTTTTTCACCACCGTCAGCACGGCCGTCTTCAGGCCGGAAAAGCTGAAGTTGAAATCCTTCGAATGCAGCATGGGGCGCGGCAGTTTATACGCCAGCGGGTCGCCGAATTCGGCCAGGCGCGAAATGGCGGGACCGCCCGGGTAACCGAGTCCCAGCAGCTTGGCCGACTTGTCGAATGCCTCGCCGGCCGCATCGTCGAGGGTTTCGCCCAGCATCGTGTACTGGCCCACGCCATCGACGCGCATCAGCTGCGTGTGGCCGCCCGACACCAGCAGCGCGATGAAGGGGAATTCCGGCGGTTCGGACGCGAGCAGCGGCGACAGCAAATGGCCTTCCAGGTGGTGGATGCCCAGCACCGGCTTGTTGATGGCCAGGCCCAGGCTGCACGCAACGGACGATCCCACCAGCAGCGCACCGGCCAGTCCCGGCCCTTGCGTGTAGGCGATGGCGTCGATTTCGGACAGGCCGATGCCGGCCTTCGTCAGGGTCTCTTCGAGCAGCGGGATGGCGCGGCGGATATGGTCGCGCGACGCCAGTTCCGGCACCACGCCGCCGTACTGCTCGTGCATGGCGACTTGCGAATAGAGGGCGTGCGACAGCAGGCCGCGTTGCGTGTCGTACAAGGCCAAGCCGGTTTCGTCACAGGAGGATTCGACGCCAAGAACAATCATGAAGGTACTGAATAGGGAGGAGTAATCCGCCATTGTAAAGGAAAGCCGGACAGTCCACCGTGCGGCCGGCGCACCATTTCGGCGGCAGTGTGCACTTGCGCAGTGCGGCGCTGGCCGGTTTTGCCCGGGATTGCGGCTGCTTTGCGCCTGGAACGGCACTGGCACCGCTCTTGCTTAGACAGGCGTGTGCCTTTCTCAAGGGAGCTTGCGATGTCGGAACAATGGAAAATGATTTGCCGCCTGAAGGACATGCCGCTGGCGGGCGCGCGCATGGTGCAGCGGGGCCTGGCGTGGCAGGACTTGCCCGGCGTGGCGCTGTTCCGCGCGGTGGACGACACGGTCTACGCGCTGCTCGACACGGTGCCGTGCCTGGGCGGCCCGCTGGCGCACGGGGTGCTGATGGAGAAAAACCTGATGGGGCCGAAGAACAGTTGGATCATCGAGCTCGATTCGGGTCGCCTGGTGGCGCCCGTGCAGGGCATGGCGCGCTTGTACGCCGTGCGCATCCTGGACGGGCGCATCTACCTGGACATCAATGAACTCAATATCCCGGCCAGCAAGGCGGAGCAGGCGCTGGCGGGATCGTTCGCCGTGCTGCCGCATGTGCAGATGGCGTGATATGCCTCGTGGCGGTGTCGGCTTACGCGCTACGCGCCAAGCCGACCTACGCGGCTCAATTCGTAGGTCGGATCAGGCGCAAAGCGCCGTAATCCGACAACATCGCCGGCATTATTTTGGGCGATTGACCAAATGCGCATGCGCGTCGCGCAGCATGGTGGCCGTCGTGTCCCAGTCGATGCAGCCGTCCGTGACGGAGCAGCCGTAGGTCAGTTGCGACAGGTCTTGCGGGATCTTCTGGTTGCCGCCGACGATGTTCGATTCGATCATCACGCCCACCAGCGAGCGGTTGCCCTGGCGGATCTGGTTGACCACGTCACCCATCACCAGTGGCTGCAGCTCCGGTTTTTTATAGCTGTTCGCGTGCGAGCAGTCGACCACCAGGTTGGCCGGCAGCTTGGCCTTGGCCAGCGCCTGTTCGGCGATGGCGATCGAGACCGAATCGTAGTTCGGGCGGCCGTCGCCGCCGCGCAGCACCACGTGGCCGTAGGCGTTGCCGCGCGTGCGCACGATGGCCACGTTGCCTTCGGCGTTAATGCCCAGGAAGGAGTGCGGGTGCGCCGACGACAGGATGGCGTTGACGGCGATGCTGATGTCGCCATCGGTGCCGTTCTTGAAGCCGACCGGTGTCGACAGGCCCGACGACATTTCGCGGTGCGTCTGCGATTCCGTCGTGCGCGCGCCGATGGCCGTCCAGGCGATCAGGTCGCCCAGGTATTGCGGCGAGATGGGGTCCAGCGCTTCGGTGGCGGTGGGCAGGCCCAGTTCGCACACGTCGAGCAGGAACTGGCGCGCCTTTTCCATGCCTTCGTTGACCTTGAACGAATCGTCCATGTACGGGTCGTTGATATAGCCCTTCCAGCCCGTGGTGGTACGCGGTTTTTCGAAATACACGCGCATCACCAGCAGCATCGTATCCTTGACTTCCTCTTGCAGTGCTTTCAGGCGGCGCGCGTAATCGAGGCCGGCGACGGGGTCGTGGATCGAGCACGGACCGACGACGACGAACAGGCGCTGGTCCTTGCGGTCGATGATGTTGCGCAGCGCTTCGCGGCCGCGGCTGACGGTGTCGAAGGCGCTTTCCGACAGGGGCAGCTTGGCGTGCAGTTCGGCCGGTGTCGGCATGGGCGCGAAAGAGGTGACGTTGATATTTTCGATGTCTGGCGTATTCATGATTCTGGCTCGGCTTTCGCTATTGCGTTCTTTAAGAGGCAATAGTGTAGCGGAAATGCGGCCTGGCGGCGGGGATGGGGCCAAAACGGGAATGCATGAGTTGTTTTTATGGCAGGGCCGGCACGCCTCCGGCCCCCTTGCTGCCGGGCGCTCAATGGCCGCCGGCCAGGCTGGCGCCAACGCTGTAGCGGGCGATGCGCTGGTAGTTGCCGGCCAGCTCGGGCGGCCGGGGCAGGCCGGGATGGCGCCGCACATGCTCGAGGATGGCCGTTTCATGCTGGCGTATCTGCGCATCCAGGCAAGCGATTTGCTGGCGCAACAGGGCGTGCAGCGCATGCTGGCCAGCCTGCAGATGGGCGTCGAGGCGCGCCGACTCCTGCTTGCGCACGCCTGCGATGGCGTGCAGGCGGCGCAGCCACAGGCGCAGTTCCACGTAGGCGGGCGAGGGCGGCGTCCAGTGCGCGGGGCGTTCGTCCTTGCAGTAATTGGCCAGCACCACGGCGCTGTGCGCCGCGTTCGCGGGCAAACCTTGGTTGCGCAGATAGTCTGCCAGTTGCGCGGGCTGGGCATCGCAGACCAGCATGCCCATGTCGGCCAGCGCGCGGGCTGGCGCCTCGCTGTACGGGGCGTCGAGGCGCATGCAGACGCGCAAGCCCATGACGGGCACGTCATTCCTCTGCAGCCAGCTGCGCAGCCAGCGGTAGCCGGCCATGTCGTTTTCCAGCACCTTGCACAGCACGTCGCCGCCCGAGTGCAGCACGGCTTTCAGCAGCAGCTTGCTCGTTTCGATGCCGACGAAGGCAGTTTCCTGTTTGATCGCGTCTTTCATGATGAGTCCCCCTGTGCAGTCTTATACGCAGCGGCGGCGCGTTTGGATGCAGCCGCGCTGCATATCATCAAAAAAATAGCTGGAAAGATTGTTGCATCGGCGCCTATGGCGTCTATCAGCCCCTCTGCACGGGGAAAAATCCGTGTAAGCTGGCGCCATGACGACTGTATCCATCCCCCATACCGATGTGGCCGGCGAGCCATTTCCCGCTGCACGTTTCATTAAAGAAATAGGACGCGGCAAGAACGGCGCGCGCAGCATGACGCGTGAGGACGCCTGCGCCCTGTACCGCGCCATGCTCGAGGGCCGCGTGTCGGACCTGGAACTGGGCGGCATTTTGTTGTCCATGCGCATCAAGGGCGAGTCCGTGGACGAGATCGCCGGCTTTCTCGACGCGGCCGAAGCCTCGTTCGTCCCGTTGGCCGCGCCGGCAGGCGAGTTCGCGCCCATCATCATTCCCAGCTACAACGGCGCGCGCAAGATGGCGAATTTGACCGCCTTGCTGGCGCTGCTGCTGGCGCGTGCGGGCGCACCCGTGCTTGTGCACGGCGTCACCAGCGACCCGGGCCGCATCACGACGGCCGAGGTGCTGGCCGCGCTGGGCGTGCCCGCCTCGCAGGGCCATGCGCAAGCCGAGGCCGTCATGGCGCGCGGTGAAGCGGCCTTCCTGCCGGTCGAGGCGCTGGCGCCGCGCCTGGCCTGGATGCTGTCGCTGCGGCGCGTGCTGGGCGTGCGCAATTCCACGCACACCCTGGTGAAAATCATGCAGCCGTTCGCCGGCCCCGCCCTGCGCCTGGTGTCGTACACGCATCCCGAATACCTGGAAATGCTCGGTGAATACTTCCTGACTGCTTCCGATCCCGCGCGCGGCGACGCCTTCCTGATGCGCGGCACGGAGGGAGAAACGGTGGCCAACGCCAACAAGGCGCAGCAGATCGACTGGTTCCACGACGGCGAACGCACGGTATTGGTGGAAAAGCAGTTGCTGGTGGAAGAATTGCCGCATTTGCCGGCCGAGCGCGACGCGGCCACTACGGCCGCCTGGATCGCGGCCGTGCTGCGCGGCGAGGTGCCCGTGCCGCCATCGATCGCGGAGCAGGTGGAGCAATGCCTGATGGCATCGCGGCAGATTGCAGCACGGCCGCGCTAGCCGCGCCGCCGCAGTTTACAATGGCGTCTTTGTAATCAGCGGTGACCGGAATTCTTATGGCAAAACAATTTGATGTGGCAGTGATCGGCGCGGGCGCGGCCGGCATGATGTGTGCGGCTGTTGCCGCCCAGCAAGGCAAGCGCGTGGTGTTGATCGATCACGCGGCCAAGCTGGCCGAAAAGATCCGCATCTCGGGTGGCGGACGGTGTAATTTCACCAATATTAACGCCACCCCACAAAATTTCCTCTCGGAAAACCCGCATTTCTGCAAGAGCGCGCTGTCGCGCTACACGCCGCAGGATTTCCTCGCGCTGGTGAAAAAATACCGGATCGGCTACCACGAAAAGCACAAGGGCCAGCAATTCTGCAATGAATCGGCCGAGCAGATCATCGACATGCTCAAGGACGAGTGCGCCGCTGGCGGCGTGCACTGGCGCATGCCGTGCAAGATCGACAATGTTGTCCAGCAAGACGACGGCGGCTTTGTGCTGCAGACCGATAGCGGCGACATAGAGACGGCCAGCATCGTCATCGCCACGGGCGGCCTGTCGATCCCGAAGATCGGCGCCACCGACTTTGCCTATCGCATCGCCAAGCAATTCGGTCTGGCGATGGTCGAGCCGCGTCCGGCCCTGGTGCCGCTGACGTTCGACCCGGCCAGCTGGGCGCCGTTCGCGGAATTGTCCGGCATCGCGCTGGAAGTGGATGTGGAAACGGGCAGCCTGAAAGGCCGCAAGGCCACGGGCGCGCGTTTCCGCGAAGATTTGCTGTTCACGCATCGCGGCCTGTCGGGTCCGGCGATTTTGCAGATTTCCAGCTACTGGCTGCCGGGCGAGCCCATCGTCATCAACCTGCTGCCGGAAGTGGACGTGGCGCAAACCCTCATCGAAGGCAAGGGCACGCTGAAGAAGCAACTGGGCAATATCGTCGCCCAATGGCTGCCGCAGCGCCTGGCCGACTGCCTGCTGGCCACGAACGGCCTGGCGCCGGACGCGCGCATCGCCGACATGCCCGACGCGCAGCTGCGCAAGCTGGGGCAGGCCATCAATGCCTGGTCCATCGTGCCGAACGGTTCCGAAGGCTACCGCAAGGCGGAAGTGACGCGCGGCGGCATCGACACGCGCGAACTGTCGCAGCAGACCATGATGGCCAATAAAGTGCCGGGCCTGTATTTCATCGGCGAATCGGTCGACGTGACGGGCTGGCTGGGCGGCTACAACTTCCAGTGGGCCTGGGCTTCCGGCGTGGCGGCAGGTATTGCCTTGCAGTAAGCAACTCTGTAGGATGGGCGCACCGGTGCGTGGTTTACGCCACATTCCGGCAGCGACCTGAGGCTGCATGCCGCACGCAAGTGGGGAGGGGCTTCCCTTTCCGAATAAAAGCTGCTACTATCTATCTCTTCCTATACACCACCTCAACGGTTTGAATTTTACATGACCACTATTCGCCTTAAAGAAAACGAGCCGTTCGAAGTCGCAATGCGTCGCTTCAAACGCACCATCGAAAAAACGGGTCTGCTGACCGAATTGCGCGCTCGCGAATTCTACGAAAAGCCAACAGCTGAGCGCAAGCGCAAGCTGGCAGCTGCTGTCAAGCGTCATTACAAACGCATCCGCAGCCAACAACTGCCGAAAAAATTATTCTAAGACTGTTCAGTCAGAACCAACCCGGGTAGTTCGGCGCATTGTTCGCCACGGGTTTTGTTTTGATTCGCCTGAAGTGATACTTCAGATGAGTCGCATACCCGCTCCGGTTCGCCGCAGCGGGTTTTCGCTTTTGTGGCCGCCTGCTTGGAGTGCCTGCACGAGCATCGAACCCTACTTACCAACACGAGGATTGCCATGAGCTTGAAAGAACAAATTACCGAAGACATGAAAAACGCCATGCGCGCCAAGGAAACGGGCAAGCTGGGCACGATTCGCCTGTTGCTGGCGGAAATCAAGCGCAAGGAAGTCGACGAGCGCATCGAATTGACGGATGCCCACGTGACGGCCATCGTGGAAAAGATGATCAAGCAGCGCAAGGATTCGATCACCCAGTTCGAAGCCGGTGGCCGCGCCGATCTGGCCGACATCGAAAAAGCCGAGCTGGTGCACCTGATCGGTTACATGCCTGCCGGCCTGTCGGACGAAGAAGTAGCGGCCGAAGTGGCTGCCGCCGTGGCCGCCTCGGGCGCCGCCGGTCCGCAAGACATGGGCAAGGTCATGGCCATCGTCAAGCCGAAGCTGGCTGGCCGCGCCGACATGACCGTGGTATCCGCGCTGGTCAAGAAAGCCTTGACGCCGGCCGCGTAAGCAACAATAGTAGCAAGGGCTGCCAGTCGTCGCACTGGCAGCCGCTCAATCGCCCACACGTTGACCTGGCTCAACCTCCGGCCACGTGCGGTAGTATAGTCTGACCTATAACAAGACCCGCCCTAGCCAGTGATACCTCAATCCTTCATTTCCGATTTGCTCAACCGCGTCGATATCGTCGATGTCGTGGGGCGCTATGTGCAACTGAAAAAAGGCGGCGCCAATTTCATGGGCTTGTGCCCGTTCCACAGTGAAAAATCGCCCAGCTTTACCGTCAGCCCCACCAAGCAGTTCTACCATTGCTTCGGCTGCGGCGCGCATGGCACCTCGATCGGCTTCCTGATCGAATACTCGGGCATGGGCTTTGTCGATGCCGTCAAGGACCTGGCGCAAAACGTGGGCATGGTCGTGCCGGAAGCGGACGACAAGATCCCGCCGGCACAGCGCGCGCAGATCCAGGCGCAAAGCCTGGCCTTGTCCGACGCCATGACGCAGGCTTGCGATTATTACCGTGGGCAATTGCGCCACGCGCCGGAAGCCATCGCCTACCTCAAAAATCGCGGCTTGACGGGCGAAGTGGCTGCTCGCTTCGGCATGGGTTTCGCGCCCGGCGGCTGGGATAACCTGCGTTCTGTCTTCCCCGATTACGACGTGGTGGCCCTGGCCGAGGCCGGTCTCGTGATCGACAAGGTCGATGAGGAAGGCAATAACCGCAAGCGTTACGACCGTTTCCGCGAACGCATCATGTTCCCGATCCGCAATACCAAGGGCCAGGTCATCGCCTTTGGCGGCCGCGTGCTCGACCATGGCGAGCCGAAATATCTGAATTCCCCGGAAACCCCCTTGTTTTCCAAGGGTTTCGAACTATATGGGCTGTTCGAGGCGCGCCAGGCCATCCGCGACGCCGGCTATGTGCTGGTGACGGAGGGGTATATGGACGTGGTGGCGCTGGCGCAGATGGGTTTCCCGCAGGCAGTGGCTACCCTGGGTACGGCGTGTACGCCCACGCACGTGCAAAAACTGCTGCGCCAGACCGATAACGTGATTTTCAGCTTCGACGGCGACAAGGCCGGCCGCCGCGCCGCGCGCCGAGCGCTCGAAGCGAGCCTGGCTCACGTGACGGACAATAAAACGATTAAATTCCTGTTCTTGCCGTCGGAACACGATCCGGACAGCTATATCCGCGAATTCGGCGCCGAAGGTTTTGAGCAGCAAGTGCATGAAGCGATGCCGCTGTCGCAGTTCTTGCTGAAAGAAGTGTCGGGCGAGCATGATTTGTCGGAACCGGAAGGGCGTGCCCGCGTGCAGTTCGACGCCAAGCCCCTGTTGCAATTGATGGCGCCGTCGTCGCTGCGCCTGCAGATCGTGCGGGGCCTGGCGCAGTTGACGCAGTCCACGCCGGCCGAGATCGAAGCCCTGTTCGAGCTGGCCAAACCCGTTGCCGTGGCGCGGCGCGCGCCGCCGAAATCGGGCCGCCCCGTTCCCGTGGGGCTGGAATTGAAGATCATGCGCATGCTGGTGGCGCATCCGCCCTTGACCATGCGTATCGACGAGGCCGCGCTGGCCGCCTTCCAGCACCTGGGGCCGGATGCGGCGCACAGCCTGGGGCAGCTGGTGGCCGTGGGCCAGGCGCTGGGCGAGCATGGCAGTTTTGCCGCGCTGGCGCAGCAATTGAAGGAGCTGGGCAGCGAATACGACGAGATCGTCGGCGAGATCGCGGCCGGCACGGAGTCCGATTACGACAGCGAATTGTCGTGGCTGGTGAGCACCATCCGCGAGATCAAATTGAATGCGTTGAAGGCTGAATTGCAGCAATTGTTTGCGTCGGGTTTGCCATCGGAGAAAATTGGTGTACGCTACCGCGAAATCATGCAGGAGCAGGGCGAGCTGGAACGCGAACGCGATGCCGAGTTGGTGAATCGCTAACCTTGCCCTGAGGGTATGGCGCGCACTGGAAAAACATTTTTCGCGTGCTATAATTAAATGCTAAGTATTGTGTGCTTTGGCAAGCTAGTTCTGTTTCGTAAATAGTATTTGTTTTCAGTAAGTTAGGCTCTTGATCGGCGCGGTGGATCGTGTCGGCAGCCAGGGCCAACTGGCGCTTTCGGCGTTGCGGGCAAGGCTCGCGGACGCTGGCAAGCCGCGCCAGGCTCTCGCTCCCAACGCGGTCGATGCAGGAATTTTTGCCGAGACGGCTGGCAACAGCCGGTGGACAGGAATTGCTGCGCTTCCCGCGGATCGTGGCCGATGAGGTGTAAGTAACGTAACAGTGTCGAATTTGCGTAGTCGGCAGGTTCGAAGATGGTGGTTCCCACAGGTAGACAGGGAACTGGCAGCAAACTTTATCCTAATCCACCGTAAAGCAAGTCGTTGTGTAATCGAAAGCGCCTGTGCCAATCAAGAAACCCGAATCCAAAGCGGCTGCAAAGCCCACTAAAGTTACCACGAAAGCCGAAAAGGCGCTCGACCGGCCAGAAGCGCGCGTGACCAGCGCGCCCGTGGTCAGCCAGACCACCGACGCCGCCACCCTGGCGGCCATCGATACGTCCGGTTATGTCTTGCCGTCGGTAAAAGTGCCAGGCCGCCGCGGCCGCAAGCCAAAAGAATTCCAGCCAGAAAATGATGAAGTCGCCGCCCTGAACGCCGTCGAGCGGGCCGAACTGAAGGCCGTCGACAAGGCCAAGGCCAAGGACCGCAAGGCGAAAGAGCGCGCGCTGCTGAAGGATGCGTTCTCGTCCGACACGGAAGCGAGCGAGGAAGAACTCGAGCGCCGGCGCCAGAAACTCAAGACCCTGATCAAGTTCGGCAAGGAACGCGGTTTCCTGACGTATGCGGAAATCAACGATCACTTGCCCGAAAACATCGTCGATCCGGAAGCCATCGAAGGCATCATCGGTACCTTCAATGACATGGGCATCGCCGTCTACGAACACGCGCCCGATGCGGAAACCTTGTTGTTGTCCGATAACGTTGCCGTCGTCACCAGCGACGACGAGGCGGAAGCGGCGGCCGAGGCCGCATTGTCGACCGTCGATTCCGACTTTGGCCGCACCACCGACCCCGTGCGCATGTACATGCGCGAGATGGGCTCGGTCGAGTTGCTGACGCGCGAAGGCGAGATCGAGATTGCCAAGCGCATCGAAGATGGCTTGAAGGACATGATCCAGGCCATTTCCGCCTGTCCCGTGACGATCGCCGAGATCATCGCCGCCGCCGACCGCATCGCCAACGAAGAGATCAAGATCGACGAAATCGTCGACGGTCTCGTCGATGAAAACGAACCGGTCGCCGCCGCTCCTGTCGTGTCCGCTCCCGTCGAAGAAGACGAGGAAGAAGGCGAAGCGGAAGAAGAGGAAGAAGAAGAGGAAGAAGAAGCGAGCGCTTCGGGCGCCGCCGGCTTCTCCGCCGAGCAGCTGGAAACGCTGAAACGCACGGCGTTGGAAAAATTCGCCGTCATTTCGCAGCAGTTCGACAAGATGCGCCGCGCCTTCGAAAAAGAAGGCTACAACTCGAAACCGTATGCCAAGGCGCAGGAAGCCATTTCGCAAGAGTTGCTGGGCATCCGCTTCACGGCCAAGGTCGTGGAAAAGCTGTGCGACACCCTGCGCGGCCAGGTCGACGAAGTGCGTCATATCGAGAAACAGATTCTCGACGTGGCCGTGAACCGCTGCGGCATGCCGCGCGCCCACTTCATCAAGGTCTTCCCGGGCAATGAAACCAACCTCGACTGGGTCGATGGCGAAGTCAACGCAGGACACGCGTACAGCGCCATCTTGGGCCGCAACATTCCGACCGTCAAGGAACTGCAGCAGCGCCTGATCGACCTGCAGGCGCGCGTTGTGCTGCCGCTGCCGGACTTGCGCAATATCAACCGCCAGATGGCGGCCGGTGAAATGAAGGCGCGCAAGGCCAAGCGTGAAATGACGGAGGCCAACTTGCGCCTGGTCATCTCGATCGCCAAGAAATACACGAACCGGGGCCTGCAATTCCTCGACCTGATCCAGGAAGGCAACATCGGCTTGATGAAGGCCGTCGACAAGTTCGAATACCGCCGCGGCTACAAGTTCTCGACGTATGCGACCTGGTGGATCCGTCAGGCGATTACCCGCTCGATCGCCGACCAGGCGCGCACGATCCGCATTCCCGTGCACATGATCGAAACGATCAACAAGATGAACCGTATCTCGCGTCAGATCCTGCAGGAAACGGGCGCGGAGCCCGATCCGGCCACCCTGGCGATCAAGATGGAGATGCCCGAGGACAAGATCCGCAAGATCATGAAAATCGCCAAGGAACCGATCTCGATGGAAACACCGATCGGCGACGACGACGATTCCCACCTGGGCGACTTCATCGAGGACAACAACACCCTGGCGCCGGCCGACGCAGCGTTGCACGCGTCCATGCGGGGCGTGGTCAAGGATGTGCTCGATTCCCTGACGCCACGCGAAGCGAAAGTGCTGCGCATGCGTTTCGGCATCGAGATGTCCACCGATCACACCCTGGAAGAAGTGGGCAAGCAATTTGACGTGACGCGCGAGCGCATCCGCCAGATCGAAGCCAAGGCGCTACGCAAGCTGCGCCACCCATCGCGCTCCGACAAGCTGAAAAGCTTCTTGGAAGGCAACTAGAAGCCAATAGGGCTTGACGTACGCCCCTGATACCCCTATCCTCGCGTGTCCGTTTCCAAAACGGTCACGCGAGGCGGGCATCAACAGCGCCGCCACGCCACAGTCCCCGGGCCTCTAGCTCATGCTTGGTTAGAGCAGCGGACTCATAATCCGTTGGTGCCGTGTTCGACTCACGGGAGGCCCACCAGAATTTAGTAACCATAGAACAAGCCCCGACAGGTGACTGCCGGGGCTTTTTTCGTGCTGTCGTACAATCGCGGCATGACGATTGATGAAGGATGAAACGAGATGACGGCTGAAGTGAAGATTGACGATATTGTCGTCGGCGACGGCAAGGCGGCGGCGCGTGGTGCGCTGGTGACGGCCCATTACCGGGGCTGGCTGGAGGATGGCACGGAGTTTGACTCGTCGCACAAGCGTGGGGAGCCTTTTCGCTGTGTGTTGAGCAATAACAAGGTCATCCAGGGCTGGATTCTGGGTTTGCACGGCATGCAGGTGGGTGGCACGCGCAAGCTGTGGGTGCCGGCTGCGCTGGCGTATGGCGAGCGGCAGGTGGGCTTGATACCGCCGCACTCCAATTTGATCTTCGAGATCGAATTGCTGGAAGTGCTGACGCGCGATTGATCGCTTGACGCGCAATCAGGCGGGCAGGGCGCTCGTCTTCACTCCGGCTTGTTGCGTGAGCAGTTGCTCGACATCGGCGCGCAGTGCTTGCTGGGTGGGGAAGTTGGCATAACGCAAGGTCACGTAGCCGGCCAGCCTGAGCATGGCGTCGCGCTCCTCGTCCTGGCGTTCGCGCCCGGCGTGACTGCTGTCGTCGAGTTCGATGATGGCGATGACGTTCAGTTGCTGGCTGCACAGGACAAAATCGGCCACCTTGCGGTCGAAACGGTTTCTGTTTGTCCGCCCCTGCGCCGTCACCAGCGCGGAAAACGCCACTTGCGCCAGCACCGTGCATTCCGGTAAGGCCGTTTGCAGCAGGTGGTACATCTGCTGCTCGCGCGCCGTCATGACGGGTTTCCTGTGCAGCCGCAGCGGCGCACGGAACTTGGCCGTCTGGCGCTTGGCCCGCATGACGTAAAGCAGGACGAGCGCCGCGATGATAATCAGGAAAGTGAAATTCGGCATGGACTCGCTTCAAGGTGCGGAGTCCTGATGGTACGCGAGAAGCTGGCCATTTTGGCGTCTTCCCGCGCATTTCACATGGTGCGCTTGTGGAAGATCAAGCTTGTTTCAGCTTGACTTGCATCATGTCCAGCGCTGGCACGATGTCGTGCAGGCTGGCGACTTCAAAGGTAGGGATGGCGGCCGAGGTGTTGGCCATGCCGTCCGGGTTGAACCAGCAGCTGGCGATGCCGTAGCGGTTCGCGCCCAGGATGTCGGCGTCCAGGCGGTCGCCGATGATGATGGTCGTATCCTTGCTGAATGCGCGCGCCATGTTGGCCGCGTATTCGAAGAAGCGCACGTCCGGCTTGGCGTGGCCGCAGGCTTCGGAGGTGGCGACGAAGGAAATGTAGTCGCTCAGGCCGGAGGCGGCGATGCGGCGGTTCTGGATGGACTCGACGCCGTTGGTGATGATGCCCACTTCGCCGATGCGCGACAGCGTTTCGCACACTTGCTTGGCGCCATCGATGAGCACGACCGTGTCCGGCAGCGATTCCAGATACAGGCGGCTGGCCAGTTCCGGGTCGATGGCGATGCCGTTCAGTGCGAACGTCTTGCGGAAGCGCTCCACCTTCAGGAAATCCTTGCTCACCTCACCCGTTTCGAAACGTTTCCACAGGTCGACGTTGATCGCCTGGTACTGGGTAAACAGCGCGTCGATGCCGTCGCGCAAGCCCAGTTCGTGCATGGTGTACAGGAAGGAGCGTTTTTCGGACGCCCGGAAGTCGAGCAGGGTATCGTCGAGGTCAAACAGGAATAGCTGGTAGGTCATGGTATGTATTGAAAGCGTGGAACTTGTCTTGCATCGTAGCACGTAGCGCTGAGTTCGGTTGTCCGTGCCCTGTGCGGGCGATCCGCTACAATCGCTGCCGGACCCGTCACCTTCACTTCATTCCTGCCATGACCCAGCTCTCCGTTAATGTCAATAAAATCGCCCTGCTGCGCAATTCGCGCGGCCGCAATTTCCCGGACCTGCTCGCGTTTTCCGCGCGCTTCCTCGACCTGGGCGCCGCCGGCATTACCTTGCACCCGCGCCCGGACCAGCGCCATGCGCGCTACGATGATGTTGCCGCTTTGCAGCGCCTGTGCGCGGAGCGGGGACGCGAGCTGAACGTGGAGGGCTATCCGGCGGCGGAATTTCTGCAGGTCGTGAAAGACGCGCGCCCGGCGCAATGCACCTTGGTGCCCGATATGCCAGGCCAGCTGACGTCCGATCACGGCTGGGACATCGAACGGCATGCGGCGCTGTTGCGTCCCGTCATTGCGGAATTGAACGACCTGGGCATTCGCGTCAGCCTGTTCGTCGATGCCGATTACCCGGCGCTGGAATGGGCGCGCGAGGTGGGCGCGGCGCGGGTCGAGCTGTACACGGAACGGTTTGCCGAGAGTTATGGCGGTGCGCAGGCCGAGACCGTGTTTGACACGTATCGGCAGGCGGCGCGGCGGGCGCAGGCGCTGGGCCTGGGCGTGAATGCGGGGCACGACCTCGATTTGCACAACCTGGCGCGCTTCCTGGACATTCGCGGCATCCTGGAAGTGTCGATCGGCCATGCATTGGTGGTCGAGTGCCTGGAACTGGGCATGGACACGGTGCTGGGCCGCTACCTTGAGATCTGTCAATCGTAGGGGATTTGGACGCTGGCCGGCCGCTGCAGCCTGAGCCGGACTGGCCCTTCTTCGACGCCGACTTCGCCATCCCGGCAGAAATGCTGGCGCAGGTGCAAGTGCAAGCGATTACATATCCACCCACCAGTTAAGCAAGGTTTCATCATCGTCGTCATCGAGGTTGGCGTAGATGTTGGCGAAGTACCATTCCACGCCCGTCGCCGTGCGGAAGGCGTCGAAGGGGCCGTTGACGTTGTAGATGCCGTGGTGTCCCGGCACGCTGAAGGTGAGGTTGCCCTTGTACTGGCCGTCCAGGGTGCCGCCCAGCTGGTCTTGCACGTCGCGTGCGAGCTGGTCCACTGCTTCTTGCGGCACGTCGTCGGCATAGATCTGGATGCAGAAGTTGCCGCCGCGCTTTAATACTTCGGCGGGGGCGAGCGGGTCGGCGATGCTGACGATGTCGCCGCGCGCCAGGTTCAGGGTCAGGCCGGGCGAGGCCAGCAGTTCGTAGACGTGCTCGTCAATCTGGCGCGCCGGCAGGGTTTCATACACGGGGCCGCTGGTGTTTTCGCCTGCCAGTACGCGGATGTGCGGCAAGCCTTCGCAATTGATGTCTTCCATTTATTCTTTCATAGTGCCGGCGCGATGTGTTGCGGGTCGCGCCAGAATGGGGGTATGACAATATTGTACCGGGTACCTGCCAGCTCGTCGGGGATGCAACGGTGCAAACGGGGAGCGGCAATGGGGAACGCGCTACAGGCAGGCGGCTGTTTACGTGCCCCGTGCGCCTGGACATGACAGGCGAGGGCGCATGGTCCGAAATGAAAAAAGCACGCCGAAGCGTGCTTGTACTGATGACCTGGCGCTGCTTAGTTATGTGCGCTGATGCCGCTGCGGAACTGTTCGAAACCGGCGCGCGCTGCCTTGTAGCAATTGCCTGCGGCCGCTTCCAGGCCTTCGCGGTCGAGGACTTCGACCGTGCCGCGGCGGTACTGGATCAAGCCTTCGTCCTGCAGCTTGCGGGCCGTGACGGTGACGCTTTCGCGGCGCACACCCAGCATGTTGGCCATGGTGTCTTGCGTGACCTTCAGTTCGTTCGACAGGGAACGGTCGAGGCGGTCCAGCAGCCAGCGGCACAGTTTTTGTTCGATGCTGCAATGACGGCCGCCCACCACGTTTTGTGCCATTTGCGCAAACATGGCGCTGGTGTAGCGCATCAGCAATTGCGCCAGCGCGCCGCCTTCATTGAACACTTCGCGCAGGAAGGCGGTTTTCAGACGATAACCATAACCGGCCGTCTGCACGATGGCGGTGCAGGTAGCGCGCTCGGCTTCGTACAGCACCACGCCGGCGACGCCTTCGCGGCCGATGACGGCGATCTCGGTGGTGGCGCCGTCTTCCATCACATACAGCAGGGAAACGATGGCGTTGGTGGGGAAGTACGTGTATTCAATCTTGCCGCCGCAATCGAACAGGTGCTTGCCGGCTGGCAAAGCGACCAGTTCCAGTTGGCAAAACAGGCGCTCCAGATCGGCGCGCGACAAGGCGCGCAGCAATTCGTTCTGTTGCGCGCCCGTGATGCTGATCATGGGCGTCGCCGGTGCGGCTTGCCAGTTGTGCTGGGCAGCGGCGTGGCTATTCGTGGCTGGTGTCAGGTTGCTATAAGCTTTGTACATGGTAGGGCCTCGTCTTCTGATTTTGTTGGATGGCGCTGCTTTTCTGGCTTGCTAGCGTTGTGCTGAATCTTGTATCCACTATAGGGCCAGGGGGCGCCGCCGGGCATCGGATGAGCCGACGTGCTTATGTAGGCTAGGAACATTGCCTCGTGTCATCCGACTCCTACGCTGTTTTTTCATTTTTTTGCGGACACAACGGCACTGGGGCAAAAAATACGCAGGCTGCCCGCGACACGCGAACTTTGGCCGCATGCCGCAGTCAAACCACTCTACGCCATAGTGCGATGGTGATAAAATGTTGCCTTGTGGAAATTGAATCGTATGTCGGCAGGAGTCCTTGCTCTCCATTACCGATCACTTCCGCTTCAACCCGCCCTCACTGACCGCGCCGTGCATTGATTGGCGCGCGCCTGTCTATTCCCGCTTACCCGTTTAATGAAGGAAAGCAACGCATGAAATGGTTTTTTGATCTGAAAATTGCCACCAAGCTGATCTTGTCGTTTGGCGCCGTGCTGCTGTTGACGGCCGCGCTGGGCGTGTCGGCGATCTTTTCCATGGCGCGCATCAACGCCGCGTCGACGGATCTGTCCGCCAACTGGATGCCCAGCGTGCTGGCGGCCATGTCCATGCGCAGCGATGTCAGCGATTTCCGCCGCTGGGAACTGGCGCACATGCTGGCCGCGCAGGATGCCGACATGGCGCAGAACGAAACGCGCATGACGGAAACGCAGGCCAAGCTGAAGACGGATGCCGACAACTATCGCCGCCTGATTTCCGAACCGGGCGAGAAGGACGTGTTCGAGCGCTTCCTGGCGCTCAACAATGAATTCATGCGCCTGCACGCAACCATGCTGAACCTGTCGCGCGAGATGAAGAAGGAGGAGGCGCGCGCGCTGGCCGTGGGGCCGTCGGCCAAGGTCATGACGGACATGATGGCTGCCCTCGATAAACTGGTGTCGATTAATACGGACGGCGGCGTGCGCTCGAGCGCCGGCGCCGATGCAACGTATGCGGCCTCGCGCGCCAGCCTGATCGGTTTGCTGGTGGGCATCGTCGTCATCGGCATGCTGCTGGCATTGTGGGTGGCGCGCAGCGTGGCGCGTCCGCTGATCGAAGCCGTCGGCGTGGCGCGCCAGGTGGCGGCCGGCGACTTGACGGCGCATATCGTTGTGCGATCGCAAGACGAAACGGGGCAGTTGATGCAAGCGCTGAAGGACATGAATGCCAGCCTGCAAAGCCTGGTGGGCCAGGTGCGCAGCGGTACCGATACCATCGCCACGGCGTCGAGCCAGATCGCCGCCGGCAACCAGGATCTGTCGTCCCGCACGGAAGAGCAGGCCAGTTCGCTGGAAGAAACGGCCTCGTCGATGGAGGAGCTGACCTCGACCGTGAAGCAGAATGCGGACAATGCGCGCCAGGCCAATACCATGGCGCTGACCTCGTCGAGCATCGCCATCGAGGGCGGCAAGGTCGTCAGCGAAGTGGTGGGGACGATGGCGTCGATCAACGCCTCGTCGCACAAGATCGTCGACATCATCGCCGTCATCGACGGCATTGCGTTCCAGACCAATATCCTGGCCTTGAATGCGGCCGTCGAGGCGGCGCGCGCAGGCGAGCAGGGGCGCGGCTTTGCCGTCGTCGCCACGGAAGTGCGCAACCTGGCACAACGCTCGGCCGCGGCGGCCAAGGATATCAAGGTCCTGATCGGCGATTCGGTCGAGAAAGTCGAGGCGGGCTCGAAACTGGTGGACCAGGCGGGCCGCACGATGGATGACATCGTTGCCAGCATCACCCGCGTGACGGACATCATGAGCGAGATCACGGCCGCCAGCAGCGAGCAGAGCGCCGGTATCGAGCAGGTCAACCAGGCCATCGCCCAGATGGACCAGGTGACGCAGCAAAATGCGGCCCTGGTGGAAGAGGCGGCGGCAGCGGCCGAATCGATGCAGGAGCAGGCCGCCAGCCTGAGCGAAGTGGTCAGCATCTTCAAGCTCGACGTGGCCAGCGCCGCCGCAAGCCGGCCGCGCGCGCCTGTCAAGGCTGTCAAGGCGCCTGCAGCCGCGGCGCCGGCACCTGTGCCGCGTCAACTGGCCAGCACGGCGCGCCGCGCGGCGCCAGTGGATGAGTGGGAAAGCTTTTAATTAAGCGCGCTTGCGCGGTTTCCTGACGCCCTGGGTGGCGGGCGCGGCAGCGGCTTGCTGGCGCTGTTGCCACGCCTTCAGGGCATCTTCGTAGGCGGCCAGGTCTTCCTGGTACATTTCCAGTACGCAAAAAGTGCAACCGCTGTGGCAGCACTCGTCATTGCCCGGTTTGCTGGGTGGCTGCGGTTGCGGATCGAGGGGGAAAGGCGGGGTGGGCATGGTAAGGGCTGGGACGGCGGAGCTGGCATCGGAGCTGGCATGATACGGCATCCCGGCAGGCTATTGCTGGAACGCTTTTTGCTCAAAAATCACGGTTTCCGTGTACAGTTGCGGTGAATTAGGGTATCGTTTACAGCACTGATATTGTATCTTCTGCGCGCGATGTTCCGCCGGCGCGATCTCCGCCGCCATCGCAGCACATCTCTTCGACGCTCCCGCATACGCCATACAGCATGTCCCGGAGCACGGAGGTGCCGCAAGAACAATGATCCATGGCTTGCAAGACGGAGCTGCCTGTGCCCCGAAATGTTGTTTATTGAGAAAGCATGGCTTCCGCAGTGCGGAGGCACACCAGAAAATTTATGTCTGAAACCGAATCGACTCCTACGCCCAGCCCGGCGATTGCCCCTGACGCGGCGCCCGCCGCCGCTGCACCTGCACCTGCCGCATCCGCTGCTCCCAGCCTGACCTTTGCCGACTTTGGCCTCGCGCCTGAAATCCAGCGCGCATTGACCGACCAGGGTTACACCCATCCGACACCGATCCAGGAACAAGCGATCCCCGTGGTGCTGCAAGGCCGCGATGTGATGGGTGCCGCGCAAACGGGCACCGGCAAGACGGCCGGGTTTTCCTTGCCGATCATCCAGTTGCTGATGGCGCATGCCAGCAGCAGCATGTCGCCGGCACGCCATCCGGTGCGCGCGCTGATCCTCACGCCGACCCGCGAACTGGCGGTGCAGGTGGCCGAAAACGTCAAGGCCTACGCCAAGCACACGCCGCTGCGTTCGACCGTCGTCTTCGGCGGCATGGACATGAAGCCGCAAACCGTCATCCTGCGCGGTGGCGTGGAGATCGTCATCGCCACGCCGGGCCGCCTGCTCGACCATATCGAGCAAAAGAACATCAGCCTGAGCCAGGTGCAGATGCTGGTCATGGATGAAGCGGACCGCATGCTGGACATGGGTTTCCTGCCCGACTTGCAACGCATCATCAACTTGCTGCCGAAACAGCGCCAGAACCTGATGTTCTCGGCCACGTTCTCGCCGGAAATCAAGAAGCTGGCCGCCACCTTCCTCAACGATCCGCTGACGATCGAAGTGGCGCGCAGCAACCAGACGGCCGACAAGGTCACGCAAGTGGTCTACAAGGTGACGGAAGACCAGAAGCATGCCCTGGTCGCCCATCTGCTGCGCCAACGCGACCTGAAGCAGGTCATCGTGTTTTCGAACACCAAGATCGGTGCCTCGCGCCTGGCCCGCGTGCTGGAGCAGGAAGGCATGAGCGCCACGGCGATTCACGGCGACAAGAGCCAGCAGGAACGCATGGCGGCGCTGGAATCGTTCAAGAAGGGCGAGATCGACGTCCTGGTGGCCACCGACGTGGCGGCGCGCGGCCTGGATATTTCCGACCTGCCTTGCGTCATCAACTTCGACTTGCCGTACAACGCGGAAGACTATGTGCACCGCATCGGCCGCACGGGCCGCGCCGGTGCCTCGGGCGACGCCATTTCGATCTACTCGGATAAAGACGAGCGCTTGCTGGCCGATATCGAGAAACTCATCAAGCAAAGCATCAAGCGCGGTGAATTGACGGGCTTCAACCCGGCGCCTGCCCGCAGCAGCGACAGCGAGCGCCGTCCGCCGCGCCGCAGCGAAGGTGGCGAGGCGCGTCCCGCGCGCGCCCCAGAGAGCCGCCATGCTGGCGACAGCAGCCGCGACAGCCGCTCCGCCGAGCGCGGTGCGCGTCCCGCCTTTGGGCCTGGCGCTCGCCGCGAAAAGGCCGATCCCTGGTTCCTGAAGCCGTATGAGCCAGCCAAGGCAGCGGCCCCCGCTTCTGCCAGCATGGCGCCAGTCGCGGCCAAGCCGAAGCAGAAGGTGGCGGCGTTATTGGGTGGTTTGTTAAAGTAGTAAGTGTTACGCGCTGCTATCCCAACGGGATGGCGGCTCATGCGGAGGCGTTAAATAGCTTGCCTCTGCATTTTTCCTGAGTGTGCATGCCTGATGCGTATGTACACGCGAAAGTCTCTTCCCAACGGTAACGCGTCAGCTTACCGGAAAATAATCCAAGCATCACTCAATGGTATGGGTATGGCCGGGATGGACAGGGCGTCGATTACTCGGGTGGAAAACGTTGCCCTTGTTGCGTGGACGTACTTTCCTGACGGCTTGATTCCCTTGAGGCCCGGCGACATTCGGCTGCACGCTGCATCTCTGGCGACGGGACGCAACGTGCAGGGCAGCTGACCGTGTTTGCGCTTACAGACCAATTAACCTTCGATCTGCATACTATTTTTCTTCAACCAATTTCTGACGAATACAAAGCATCCCGCCGCCAGCAAGCCCAGCAAGGCACTGAGCAGCAGTACCAGCGACAGACGCTCGGTACGATTTTCCGGCAAGCTTGGACCGGCAATGAAGCGGCTCTTGTCCAGATACAGATTGAGCGCTGATTGATTGTCGATAGTGAGCTTGTTGAAGACCTGGCGGATAGCTTCGTCTTCCATGTTCTTGTCTTTGAAGACGGCGTGTTTAATGGGTTCCAGGCCGCGCAAAATGGTCTCGCCCGACTTTGTGCTGTCGAGTAAGACTTTGACCCGATCATAATACTCACGCAGCAGCTTGTACTGTTGCTGTTCCCGCTTGGCTTTGAGAATGGCCTCGCTGGCTTCTGCGAACTCCACTTCACTACTCATCAATTGAGCTACTGGCGACAAATAGCGCGCGCTTTCTTCAGTCACAGTGACCACTTGACGTGTCGCCTGATTGGCGGAGTCAGGGTAGCGCGTGATAATTTGTTTCAGACTATTGCCTTTGCGCTTGTATTGTTCCTGCTTCTCATTACTGGAGATAATGTCGTTTTCGAGTTCGGTAATCTTCGTGTTCATTTCCGCATGCTTGAAGCGCAAGGCATCCGAATAGATCAAGTAAACGATCGTATCCATGGCATAGGTACCAAGCAGGCTAACTGCTTTTTGGGCGCCCTCTGGCGATGCGGAGGCATAGTTGATGCGCAACCCTATTACGTTGCTGTCGCTATCCTTGCTTCCCCCACCCAATTCCTTGGCATCCAGTTTTGTGAAAGAGTAAATAGGTTCGATGCGTGCGCTGATGCCTTCACGTGATGCGAAGGTCTTGCGTAAGTTAATGACTTCAGGAGCGTTGGTCAATTTATCTTCTTGCGTATATTCAGCGAAGCGTTCCGCACTATGGAACGCGGCGGCATAACGCTTGTAGTCGCTGATCGCGATACCCGTTGGCGGGTCGATTTCCCTGCCATCCCTGGGATCCTTGATTTTCTTTTGCAGCGGTATCGCACCGCCAAACTGAAAAAATCCCTCGCTTTTGTATTTGGAGAGAATCATACTGCCGACACCTCCAATTACGGTCGCGCCGAGCGTGACGCCAATAATCAGCTTGCGTGCATGCCACAGCGGTAGCAGCAAGTCGCTGAGTTTGGTTTCGTTTTCATCAAAATATACATGTTGATGATTGTCTTGTTGCAATTCGTCAAGGTGTTTCATAATTTTCTTTATTAGTAATCTGTTCACTGCAATCTGTTACCCGTTTCCCGGGCTGTGCCTGGAAGTGGTTTGCCGAAAAAGGCAAATAGTTACCTTATTTTATATAAAGGATTTTCGACAATAGTTTGCTGTTCGTGTCCATTGAGGCGGCTTCTGTTAGCCCAGATGAAATCTTCGATGCCACAGAGTGGCGTATATTCTTTGACTGCCAACTGCAACAAGGCACGCAGTTCTTCATATTCAAAATTCGTGCAGGCATGCTCCATGTTGCTCAAGATCGTCCGCAGTTCCGACCATGCGATTTCTGACTCTTGAGCCCGCATGATCAGCGGATGTTCCGTCCCCTCTACATTATTTCCAATAAGTAATTCCTCGTACAGCTTTTCACCTGGGCGCAAGCCGACATGTTCGATTTCAATGCCGTCCGGCGCCGCTTTGCTCCTGACTTCAAGTCCGCTCAAATGAATCATGCGTTCTGCCAGATCCATGATTTTGACAGGATCGCCCATGTCGAGCACGAAGACATCGCCACCTTCCCCCATGCCGCCGGCCTGGAGCACCAGCTGCGCAGCTTCCGGAATGGTCATGAAATAGCGCGTAATCTCGGGGTGCGTCAAGGTGATGGGGCCACCTGCTTCAATCTGCTTGCGAAACAGGGGCACGACAGACCCGGACGAACCCAATACATTGCCAAAGCGCACCATGCAAAAACGGGTATTTGTTTGCTCGCGTGCAAACGCCTGCAAAATCAATTCGGCAAGGCGCTTGGTGGTACCCATGACATTTGTCGGACGCACGGCCTTGTCGGTTGAAATCAGCACAAAACTTTTTACACCGGCGGCCATGGCGGCCTGGGCGATGCTCAGCGTGCCAAATACGTTGTTGCGGACGCCGTCGATCGGATTGTGCTCCACCAAAGGCACGTGCTTGTACGCGGCAGCATGGTACAGAGTTTCGACCTTGAATGTAGCCAGTATACTTTTACATTTTTCGATATCCAGCACGCTACCAAGGAAAGGCACCAATTCCACGTCCGAACCTTGAAGATGTTTGATGTCTTTGAGTTCCTGCTTGATGGAGTACAGGGCAAACTCGGACATTTCCAGGAGAATCAGGCGTGCTGGGTGCAACTTGATGATTTGACGGCACAGTTCAGAACCGATGGACCCTCCGGCACCGGTCACCATCACCGACTTGCCGGTAATGCAGCCAGAGATCAGGTTTAAATGCGGTATGACCTGGTCACGACCCAGCAAGTCTTCGATTTCGATGTCGCGTACGTCCTGGATACGCAATTCACCATTCACCAAGCTTTCCACTGGCGGCGCAACCTTGACTTTTACCTTATGGTTTCCAACGATGTTGAGTATGTTTTTTTGCTTTCCCTTGCTGAGTGATGGCATGGCCAGCAGGATTTCGCTGATATTTTTTTTCTCGATGACTTGTTGCAGATCCGCGGATGCATAGACTTTGATGCCGGAAATCGTGGCGCCCTTCAGCTCCTTCATGTCATCGATGAAGGCAACCGGCAGATATTCATGACCGGCGCGCAAGGCGCTTGCCAGTTGGGTGCCGGCCTTGCCTGCGCCGTAGATGGCAATCCGGACTGCCGGATTGTCCTTGTTTGTATTGAGCAAAATGCCTCTGGCCAGGAAGCGGCTGGCCACAACATAGGTAATGGCACTGACCCAATAGATGCCGAAGACGCCACGCGAATATCCCTCCATATGTGACACCAGGGCTGTCAACGCGACCAGCAATGCCACTGATACAGTGACGCCAATGATGACGACATAGACTATTTTCTGATCGATAAAACGGACCACTGCGCGGTAAAGCCCGAGTCGGGTAAAGATCGGAATCGATATCAGCGGTGCCGCTATGATCAGCCACAGATATTGTGACAACAAAGCGCTATTCACCACATCGTAACGTAGTATGATCGCGAAGAAAAAAGTCAACGGCAAAAAGAATAGATCGAGCGTCGCTGCAATCATTTTCTTTTGCGTGCGGGAAAGTCCAAGAAATAATTTCATTTTTATGATAAATAATTGCTAGATGAATTTTACGATGTTGCCGTAAATTTATTTTTAGGAGGTCTTGGTATATTTATATGCAACTCAATAAAATTGACGGTGCAACTTTCTGGCCGATGCACTCCGTCTTGAAAATTAATGAGTGATGCCATCTCGGCGTATTACCTTTAGAAATGTCAGGAATATAATTTTTACATCAAGCGGAAGGGATTGAAGCTGCATATATTGCACATCCAGTTTAACTTTTTCTGGAATGGGCAATTCATCTCGGCCATTTACCTGGGCCCAACCCGTCAGGCCTGGCAAGATCTTTTCGACGCCATATTGTGTGCGCAATGCAATTAAATCCTGCTGATTGAACAGTGCGGGGCGGGGGCCGACAAAGCTCATGTCGCCACGAATAATACTCCACAGCTGCGGCAGTTCGTCGAGACTACTCTTGCGCAAGAAGTTGCCTACCGGCGTCAGGTGTGATTGGGCGTCGGTCAGCAGATGCGTCGCCACAGCCGGTGTACCGACCCGCATGCTGCGGAACTTGGGCATTTTGAAAATTTTATTGTTTCTCCCCACGCGGTCTGACCAGTACAGGGCAGGGCCGGTTGATGTGAGCCGCACCAGTAGCGCAACCAGCACTACCGGAATGAGGAGTAGCAGAGATGCCACCAAGACTAGCAAGAGATCAAACACTCGTTTCACGTACATTTCCTTTCGCTGCTTTTTGCAAACCCTGATCAAGCGTCAGGGGCGGTGTCCATCCCAGAACACGGCGCGTTTTTTCAATATCAACCTGCAGCGAACCGCACAGGCGTTGTGCGATATCTGGCTTGCCTATCAGTTTGGCGCCGAGTTTCAGCATGCTCGCGGGCACTGGAATCAGGTGCGCGCGGCGGCCCATGGCCTGGGCCATGCGTTGCAATAATTCGGTGGTGGAGGTGTCCTGGCCATCTGATACCAAAAAAGTTTGTCCGGCGGCATTGGGGTGGCGCAGGCACGTGACCATCAAATCCACCATATTGTCCAGTGCGACCAGACTGCGCTGATTATGGATTGCACCCAGCGGCAAAGGAACGCCGCGCGCCAGCCAGCGCATCATTGCGGCAAAATTCGCCTTGACGCCCGGTCCGTACACCAGCGGGGGACGGATGATGACGACTTCCATACCCGTTTGCACTTCCAGTTCGCGCAGGCCCTGTTCGGCCTCCAATTTTGACACGCCATAGGCATCAACGGGCGCGGGAACGTCATCGGCGGTGAAGGGGGCGCCAGCCTCAGTCATTTCGCCATTGACCTTGATGGAGCTGACAAAAATAAAGCGCTGCACGCCAGCGGCGGCAGCCTGGCGCGCCAAAGTCAAGGTACCTTGGACATTGACTCGACGAAATTCGTCCAGTGGATGCTGTGCCGTGTCATCCATAATGTGCACGCGTGCGGCGCAATGCACCACCGCCGTCACGCCGGAGAGTGCCGCGGTCCAGTCAGTGTTTGCGGTAAGCGCATCCACGAGGACTTTCTCGACGCCGTACGGGACGGTCGCGTCGGCTCTGCGTACCGCCGCGCGTAGAGCATGGGTGCCATCCTCTGCCAGCCGGCGTAAAACGGATGCACCTACAAAGCCGGTACCACCGGTAACCAAAATCATCTATTACCTCTGCTATATAAATATTCCACCTGCGTGGCTTGTGTGTCGTCTGCGTTAAACATGTTGGTTTTCCTGCCCACCGATGACTTGCTGATAGTAGTCTCTCATCGCTTCTACAATCACTTCTTGTGAGAAATCTTGATACGCGCGCCGCTGCGCCGCAACGCCCATTTGCTGGCGCAGATTTTCATCGGCATACAGCAGGCGCATTGCATTTTGCATCTGCGCAATGTCTCCGGCTTCATGAAAGATCCCCGTCACACCGCCCTTTACGGCATCGGTCAGACCGTAAATGTGTGACACGATCGCCGGCAAGCCTACGCCGGCCGCCTGGATGGTTGCCGAACTGAAGCCCTCCAGATAGCTGGGCAGGCAAAAAATATCGGCTGCCGACATATACCGTTCCGGTTGATTGGTGTAATTCACGCGATGAATTTTTTGTGCGCATCCCGCCCATTCCTGCTCTAGCAGCGGCGTCAGTTGCTCCTCATCGGGACCGACGATCAGCAGTTGCGCGCGCGGCATCTGGGCTTCTATGCCGACAAATGCCTTGCTCAGGTTCAGGATACCTTTTACCCGCGTCAGGCGGGCCAGGAACAGGAAGACGATGGCGTCGGCGGCAATGCCCAGTTCGGCGCGCACCCTGCGGCGTGCATCGGCGTCAAATTGGAAGCGTCCCACGTCGACACCACTGATGGAACCTTGCCCCAATACGGTGATTTTTGCTCGTGGGACGACCTTTTCAGCGACCAGGAAATCGCTTTGCGACGGACTGTCGGCCATCAGATGGGTTGCGCATGCGGCGACAATCCGATCCATCCATTTAAGGACGGCGCGCGGGATTCCCGACTTGGCGAACCAGACCTGTCCGGTAAAAATATGAATTCTGACCGGCACCCGCGTCAGCCAGGCAGCCAACATGGCAAGCAGGCCCGCTTTGGGCATCAAGGAGTGGACGCAGTCAAATTTTTTCTGTCGGAATACCCGCAGCAATGCCAGTAAAGCCAGGAGATCGGCAACCAGCTTGATTTTGCGTTCGATGGCAATGGATTGAAAGACGACGCGGTCATTCAGCATGTCTTTCAGTTCATGGCCGTCGCCGCTGCACAGAAGGGTGATGTCGTAATACTCTGATAGTTTCTCCACGTGCTCACGCATAAAAACCAGAAGCGGAATCGGCACGGTTGAAACAAAACAAATTTTTTTCCTGATCATTTTTTTATCCAGCTTTCCATATTTCTCTCTTGTGTCACCGTCACCAAGCTGTGCAACACTGGCATTCATTTCAAGCGATCAGATGAGTCGTTGATCAATTGGGGGATGCTTTGCGGCACGGATTCGGCGGGGAAAAATCCCAGCGTACTACCAATCAGGGAGGATGAATAATGTGTCTTGCGAGTTAAGGCATCAATGCGAGCGGTCGTCAACGGCAATTTTAACCACGGGGCGGTCAGCTTCACCAGCAAGCGTAATGGTGCTTCAGGCAGTATCAGTTTCGGCGCAGCGACTTGCATGGCCAGCGCCAAGGCATCGATTACCTGATCAAGAGGGCAATCGTTTGCCACAATAAATACTTTTCCATGTGCGCGGCGGTCACTGATGCACTGCAGTAACGCGCGGACAACGTCATCGACCAGCACATACGTGGCAATGGCCTGCCGGCGTCCGATGCGGAAGAAGGCACCTCGCTTGATCATGCGGGCCATGGCATGGAATGACTGGTTGGGCATGTTGCTGCCGATGACAATGGTAGGGCGCACGATAGTGTAGCTGAACAAAGGTTCTTGCGCGGCAAACTCGCGTACCAACTGATCGGACGCGGTCTTTGTGACTTCATACATGCCAACAGGCTGTTCCTGGCTATCCTCGGTGATCGTGCGCCCCGATTGTGAGCCGACGCCATCCAATCCATAGGCGCCAACACTGCTTAATTGCACCCAATGTACTGGCTTGCCATGTTGTTTGATCGATGCGCTGACGGCACGCAAGAGATGTCGGGTGCCATCGACATGCAACTGCTGCATCAAACTCTCATCTTTGATTTCTCCGGCACAATGGAGAATGACATCGCTACCATCGGCGAAGGCATGTAATGCCGCGTCTTCTTTGAGCAGATCACCCCTGACGCAGCTGACGCCAGGTCCGGCATCAGCCTCTTTTCTCGTGAGGATGGAAACCGCATGCTGCGTGGAAGATAATTGCTTCAATAGCAATTTACCGATGAATCCGGATGCGCCTGTAATGGAGATTTTCATGATTTGACTATCGTTCATGGCAATGGGGCTGAAAGGCAGGCAGTATCGGATGCGGGGCCTGCTGTTCCGGAGGCGCTTGCGTTACTTACGGCGGTGCCTGTCTTTTTCTTTCTGAGGCGGAATTTTTTTACGGAAGCATGAAAGGCAAGCTTGCGCTGATAAATAATCGCGCATGCCAATAGTACGGAAATATAGCTATAGACCCGTAAACGCACTGCCGTTCCAAGATTGTCGTTGCCTAACAACCAAATTGTTGAGTAGGAAATAAAAAAGACAATCAGATAGTTGACAAAGGCATTTGAATGTCGCCGGTTCTTGATAAGGTAAAAAAACATGAATATAAAAGGTAAGCTTTCTATCAGGAATACAGCAATCGCAAAGTAGTTGGGGAAGTAGAGGCCAAATATCTGATAGAGGAAGCTCTTAATAAAATCAGGAATGAAAATTGCGATAGAATCAAAGCGTATGCCAATATTCGAGCCGCCATCCATGTCGTCAAAATTTCCACGGTAGGCAAAAATTGGTTGAAGCAGGCCAAGCAGGAAAAGGATGTTAAGGGCTGCCACAAGCGCCGCCAGCAGAAATAACAGCGATATTTTTTTGAACTGAAAATAATTGAATCCGACAAACGAAATAAAAAATCCAAAACCAAGATAGGGACGGAATAAATAAAGAAAATAACTGATTAATGTGATCAGTAGCGCATGCCAAATTTTCTCGGCAATATCAACTGTTACGATGAATTTTCTTACCGACATCAGTCCCAACACGAACAGGAATACCATGAAGACATCGCGATAAATGTCAAAAGTATAAAAAAACAATGTTGGGTAGACTGCCATAAAAATGGCGGCAATCCAGAAGACGCGTTGGCGCATCGGACTGTTTTTGATGGCAGCCAGCTTGCCGACCAATAGCGGTATCACTAGTATGCCTAAAAAAGCCAGAAAAAAGCTCACCCCTTTTCTCGAGTATAAACCATACTCGTTCAGAGTCCTCAAGATAACCGGCCAGATGTTTGGTATCTCGCTATCTTCGCCCAAGGCATAACTGTCATAAAACTCCGAGTCGTTGCCGCCACCAAAAAAAACAGCGGGAAACAGGAAGATGTATATGAAAATTGATATCTTCGACAAAGTCAAAAAAGTGAATAAAAGACGATATTTCACAAAAATTTTCTTTCAGTAATTTTATTGAGATTGGCAATAAAATTATTTAATATCCGTGTGGTTGATGCTTGGTAATTTTTCAATTAATTTCAAGTAAAACCTGATTGGTGTCGAGTATTTTTGGTGTTGTTTTTGTTTTTAATATCGTGCACTGAACGTTTTTTTCTTATCCATGATGCCCAGGGAAAAACAGGAAAAAATTCCCGCATAGTATTTGGACATATCGATACTGATATTTGTATCGGGCAGCAGAGTATTTTTTTTCAGGTAGTTGAGGTACAAATCAACAAATTCTTCGATGGAAAATTCTGAGGCCCTTATTTTGGAGCGCTCTGAAATCATGGCATAGGCGTCCACATCGGCCATTGCGATATCTGCAATACAGTTCGAAAAAGTCTGCAACGGAAAATTGAGTCCTTTCTCATGGTAGCTATACCCTGTCAATTTGCTGAGCAGACCATAAGTGAGACCTTGATCATCGGATTCAATGCCAATGATGGCAGGGATACCCATGGCCGCGGCCTCGAGCAGTGCTGTACCGCTGCCAACAAAGGCAAAGGCGTCACTGATGACTTTTTCGAAATCTTGATATGGTAGCGAACCATGCAGGAATACCGATTTTTCCATTCCCTGGGATGCAATGAATTGCTTTAACTCTGAAAATTGTTCGCCATCACCATAAATGTGGTATTCAAATGATGAATCTATCTTTAATATTTCATGAAAAGCTTCAACCATCTTGAAATTATAAGTCTTGAAACTTGTAATTCTTCCTACTGAAATAATCTTTCTTGAGCGGAAATTGATTCCCGCATCAATTGAATCTGCCTTGAATTTGATTCCAATCGGGAAAACGTCACTCCCGGTATATTTTTCACCATATAAATCGACCGCGGTATCAACGGATTTTTCATTGAAAAACAACATGGATTCAGCGGGAATCGATTGGTTCACCAAATTGAATAATTGCTTCTGAAAGAAATGGGGGAAAATTGATCGAAAATTAAACTCATTCTGGTGATAGACGCCACAGACCACTTTAGTGTGTGGTAATTTTCTCATGACATGTTTAATGTAGAAAACAAGGCTCCACACTCCGCATACATGCACGCACTCCACATCCTGCAAGATGTTCGCCAGTTCGGACTCGATCGGATCCATGACGGACATGAACTGCAAATTGTTCCTGAATCGCGATGAAGGATTTTTCAGGATATCGGCGGCAAATTGTACGACGGCGAACTTTTTTAATTCGGAAAGAAGTTTTGATTCATGTTTTTTGGTGAGAAGAAGTACATGTACTTGAATGCCTCTCCCGTGCAATTCTTCTGCCAGGCGCAGAATATGGGTTTCAATTCCTCCCAGACTGAAGGCACCATGTAGCAGCAAGATTTTTTTGGGAAATAGCATGTTGTGAACTTATAGAAATTAATTTTTAACTGACGCAGATATTTCCGATTTGGAATTATTTGTAATATTTTATTCTTGCAACAATCAAACGGTATCTTTTTGTGACAAGTAATATCTTAAAATTGAAAAAGTTATTGGGAAGTAAATAAAATAGGTGGTAAAGTACGCATACGTTGCTCCGATGGCTCCATAGGTATTTACGAAGAAATAGCATAACAAAATAAGCAGACTGGACTGAAATAATTCTGCTGCGATATATAGTTTACTATTTGCCTTTGCCACCGCGACATAGCCACTGATGTAGGCCGCAACCTTGAACGCATCTCCTGCGAGCTGCCAGGTAAAGTAGCTTTTCATTGCCAGGAATTCTGGCGAGAACAGCAGCAAAATAATCCAGTCGCGCAGAATGAATATAGTGATACTCATTAATAGCAATACGGGCATGGCTATTTTATATGCGGTAGTGACCTCCTTCTTGATATCGAGGCGCGAGCGCAGTGCCGATAGTCTGGGAAGGTAATAATTGGACAGTACTACCGTAATAAACAGAAGGTAAGAGTCCGATATTTTGCTGACTGCTTGCCAATAGCCAACTTCTACCCAGCTATTGTGGCCGGCGATTATATATCGTATCACTATCTGAGACATCTGCATTGTCAGGACAGTGACAGCGATCATCATGGAATAGCCGGCAAACTGTTTGATCTTTTGCCGGTCCCATTGTGGCAGCAGCCGTCGCCAGGAAAATTTCAAGCCAAAACGATACCAAGGAAGCAAGAGCAGGATGGTACAACTTGGCATCCATATCAAGCCATACATGGCTCCCTTCATTCCATACAACGCGCAACCCAGGGCGACGCCCGCCGCGCCGATGACGACGCTGACAGCATTAATGACAGCGAAGGCATGCACGCGTTTATGGCCGTTCAGCACCCCCATCAGCAGATTCGTGAAGGCAATCGCAAATTGACAGGCCGCGAGGACGCGGATGACCACCGCATACTCGTTCGTGTTGAAGAGCCATAACGATATTTGCGATGCGCCTAGCAGCAGCGCGGCGCCAAGCAGGATCGATACGGCAAGCGTCATCATGCTCGCCGCCCTGAGGTAACCGTTTAACTGTCGCTCGTCTTTTTCAAACTCGGCAACATATTTAATGATGCCGGTATTGATGCCACCGCCTGCCAGTATCGTGATCATCGACATCAGGCTCATGAACTGTCCCAACTGGCCCAATCCTTGCGCACCAAGATAAATGGCCACGATCTTTACGATTAGCAACCCTGCGATCAATTTGCTTAAAGTCGATGCCGCAAAAAGTATTCCGACTTTCAAAAAACGCATGCTCAGGAATAGAACTCAAGTATAGTTTTAGAAATGTAATCAACTTGCTCGTTGATGAGCTCAGGGAACAATGGCAGACGCAGCAGGCAATCCGTGTAGCGGTCGCTATTCGGCAAGGCCCGCGTTCCGTGCGATGCGGCAAAGTATGGGCTGCTATGCAAGGAAAGATAATGGAAGACGGCCAAGATACCTGCCGCCTTCAGCTTAGCGATCAGGCGTGTGCGCTCATCCAGGCTGCGGCACACGATATAAAACATGTGTGCATTGTTGCTTGCATATTCTGGAATGACGGGCATCGTAAACCAGTCTCCCTTGATGCCTTGCTTCAGATTGGCATCATAACGCGCCCATACTCGGCGTCGTTCTGCCTGAATGGCGTCAAGGGATTCCACTTGCGCATACAGGAAAGCTGCGAGCAAATCGGATGGCAAGAAGGAGGAGCCAACATCCACCCAGCCGTATTTGTCGACTTCACCACGGAAGAAAGAGGAACGATTGGTGCCTTTTTCGCGAATGATTTCTGCTCTTAAATCATACTCAGGCTTATTGATCAACAGCAAGCCACCCTCGCCGCACATAATGTTCTTTGTTTCATGGAAAGAAAATGCAGACAGGTCGCCGATTGTTCCCAGTTGGCGCCCGTTGTGGAACGAGTCAATGGCCTGGGCTGCGTCTTCTACTATGGCGATACCGTGCGCTGCGGCCAAGGCAAGAATGCGGTCCATATCGCAGGCGACCCCGGCGTAGTGCACCACAACAATCGCTTTTGTCTTGGGCGTAAGCAGGCGTTCAATTTCGTCTGGCGAAATATTGGGCTGATCTGCCTGGCTATCAGCAAATACCAGCGTTGCGCCACGCAGAGCAAATGCGTTCGCTGTCGATACGAAGGTATATGAGGGCAGGATGACTTCATCGCCAGGCTGAATGTTTAGCAGGATTGCAGACATTTCCAAGGCATCCGTACAAGACGTGGTCAGCAGCGTTTTACGCATGCCGAGTTTGCTCTCGAACAATGCCTGGCATTTTTTGGTGAACTCACCATCGCCTGAAATTTTTCTACTTTCTAACACTTGCTGAATATTGGCTAATTCGTTGCCGGTGAGGTATGGACGATTAAAAGGAATCATTGATTAAACCATTTATGAAATGTGTGAAAACTCGTAAGAGGTTCGAAGCCATGACGGCACCATACTTTTTGAGGAGCAATATTACTTATCTGAGTTGATACCGATAAATTTTGCAAATTCTCGTCCAGTGCCCAGTTCTTCGCCATCGCAACCAATTCCGCGTAAAAGCCATTTTTCTGGCATGCGGGATCCACGCCATTCAATATTATTTCGCCATTTTCTGCGTCAATTTTCTTTGTGCTCAAGAAGCCGACGATGTTATTTTCTTGGCAGATCAGAAAAACCTGATCCGAAAATGGTCCGAAGTGGCAGGAATTGAATGCCCATGAGGTGTATACAAGGTCCGCATCTTTCCTGTCTAAATATGGATCTGTATGGTAATGTCCAGCGAAGTTGCTGAAGCACTTTCCGGCCAGAGCACTGACGGCTTCGGCATCGCCTTTGTTTGCTGTGCGCCATGTGAAGCCAACTGGCAATTGAATTGGGCTGGCACTGATTTTCTTATTCTGAAAATACACAAGAGTGTCTGTAAGGAAATAGCCTGACTTCTCCAATTTCTGAATTGATGAAATATCCGAAGTGGGGCAGCGTACAATCAGCATATTCAAATCCAGCGCCACGCATGCATCATTAATTGCATCGATATCCATGCTGTCATCAACCGAGATTTTAGCTATTCTTTTTCCGAAACGCTTTGTATCTAACTCTGATAGGCTAATCTTCATAATTCAATTATTTTAATATATTTACTGCCGCGGTTTCCTTGGTGTTATCCATCTCAGCTTGAGATGGGCATGCCAGCAAGATGCCATTTGCAGCCTGTTAGTTTGTATTCGTAACAGTGATGATTTTTCTTTTTTGCGGAAAATCGGGGACCATCCGCATCTGCGATCAAGGCGAGTGTTACCATAAAACAATGACGTCCGAACTAAATTTCAAATGAAAAATTTGACTGGTTAGGATGCCACTTGGCCGGGCTATAGGTGCGATTAATAGCGATTGCCGTCGTTTAATAGATGCAATAAATATTGTCCGTAATTGTTCTTCTTTAAAGGCTGTGCTAGTACTTCCAGGGCGGCGGCATCGATATATGATTTCCGATATGCGATTTCTTCCGGGCATGCAACCTTTAAACCTTGACGGTTCTCAATGGTGGAAATGAATTGGCTCGCTTCGAGCAGCGATTCATGCGTGCCCGTATCTAGCCATGCCATGCCACGTCCCATGAGCTCTACATTCAGCTGTTTTTGCTCCAGATAGTGACGGTTCACATCTGTAATTTCGAGTTCACCGCGCGACGAGGGTTTAATGCTTGCCGCAATGTCGCAGACCTGATTATCGTAAAAATACAGCCCGGTTACCGCATAATTGGATTTCGGCTGCAACGGTTTTTCTTCGATACTGACGGCGCTGCGTTCACTATTGAACTCCACAACTCCATACCGTTCCGGATCTTGCACGTGATAGGCAAATACCGTGGCGCCGCAGGCTTGTGCGGAGGCATATCGCAGTTTGGCTTCAAGATCTGTTCCGTAGAAGATGTTGTCCCCCAAAATCAATACGGACGGTGCGCCATTGAGGAATTCACGACCGATGATAAAGGCCTGCGCCAAACCATCAGGGCTGGGCTGGACGGCATAACTAAGGTTGATGCCCCACTGGCTGCCATCGCCGAGTAATTCGCGGAAGCGTGGCGTGTCTTGAGGTGTGGAAATGATCAGAATATCGCGAATACCCGCCAGCATCAGTGTCGTCAGCGGATAATAAATCATCGGCTTGTCGTACACTGGCAACAATTGCTTGGAGACTGAAATGGTGACAGGGTATAAGCGTGTGCCCGAGCCGCCAGCAAGGATGATGCCTTTACGTTGCATCGTCATCATTGCGTCGCCTCCTGAGGATTGCGTTGCACATAATTTTTTTCCAGCCAGTTCGCATAGTCACCCGATTGGACGTTCTGCACCCACTCCTGATTGTCAAGATACCATTGTACGGTTTTCATAATGCCGCTTTCAAATGTTTCGGCGGGTTTCCAGCCGAGTTCACGTTCGAGCTTACGTGCATCGATTGCGTAACGGCGGTCATGGCCAGGGCGATCAGCCACATAGGTGATTTGTGAGCGATAGCTTGTGCCATCGGCTTTTGGTGACAGGCGGTCCAGGATGTCGCACAAGGTGTACACGACATCGAGGTTAGCTTTTTCGTTCCAGCCACCAATATTGTAGGTCTCGCCCGTGCGGCCACCTGCCAGCACGCGACGAATCGCCGAGCAGTGGTCACTGACATACAGCCAGTCACGAATTTGCTGGCCGTCGCCATAGATCGGCAATGGCTTACCTGCGCGCGCGTTGGCGATCACCAGCGGTATCAGTTTTTCCGGGAAATGGTACGCACCATAGTTATTCGAGCAATTCGTGGTCAGTGTCGGTAATCCATACGTATGATGATAGGCGCGTACCAGATGATCGGACGCGGCCTTGCTGGCCGAATATGGACTATTCGGCGCATAGGGTGTTGCCTCGGTAAACGCGGCATCATTCGGGCCGAGCGTGCCGTAGACTTCATCTGTCGAGACATGCAGGAAACGGAAGGCAGATTGTTCGTCTGCCGGCAGAGAGGTCCAGTGAGCGCGGACCGCTTCCAGTAGCTTGAACGTACCATTGATGTTGGTGCTAATGAATTCGCCAGGACCATGGATGGAACGGTCGACATGGCTTTCCGCCGCAAAGTGGATAATTGCCCGTGGTTTGTGGCTGTTCAGCAACGAGGCGACAAGGGTGGTGTCGCCGATGTCGCCATGGACAAAAGTATAGCGGTTATCGTGCGTTACTGTTTTCAGGTTATTAATATTTCCTGCATAGGTCAATTTGTCTAAATTGATCACAGGTTCGTCGGTCTGTGCCAGCCAATCAAGAACAAAATTTGAACCAATAAAGCCCGCACCACCGGTCACTAAAATCATTTTAATACCCCAAATATTTAAAATATTGCAAGTCTTTGATTTTAATTGAAAATGGCTAGGTTGACCATGGACGCGTGCGCAAATCAGGGAGAAGTGTGCAGGAATAATGTAAGAATATGTAAGATTATATAACGCATTTAACAATATATATTTGACGAAAAACAACGGCTATCCGGTGGCAATTGCTTTCAGTCATTGCAATATTGATATATTGCAATATTGGAAATATTTCCCGTCGATGGAGAGGGCGATGCCCCCGCGTGCATCAACCAAGGGCATATCCGGGCATGCTGATTGCTACCTGGCGGGAAATTTAGGATGGCTACCCCGCCAGGCATGGCATCTGTGCTGGCACCGTGTCTACTTTATTGTGTTTTGTAGCAATGCGGGCATGACACCTCATACACGTATTCCGGCGCCAGTTGCTGGCGCGGCGTGACGACGGCGCGGCAGACGAAGCACTGCACGGTTTCCGTCGGTTCCAGTTTCGGGTTCAGGGCCGTGCGGTAGTCGAAGACGAAGCAGTCGCCCGTGTAGTGCTCGCCGCCCACTTCCTCGAAATACTTCAGGATGCCGCCGTCGAGCTGGTACACGCTGTCGTAGCCGATTTCCTTCATGTGGATGGCGGCCTTTTCGCAGCGGATGCCGCCCGTGCAGAAGGTGACGACGGTCTTGCCTTCCAGTTCTTCCTTGTGTGCGGCGGCAACAGCCGGGAATTCCGTAAACTTGTCGATCCGGTAATCAAGCGTGTTGTTGAACGTGCCCACGTCCACTTCAAAGGCGTTGCGCGTTTCCATCATGACCACGGGTTTGCCCGCGTCGTCGACGCCGGCATCGAGCCAGCGCTTGAGCGTATGGGCGTCGACGGACGGGGCGCGGCCCAGTTCCGGCTTGATCAGCGGCATGCGCATGGTGATGATTTCTTTTTTCAGCTTGACCAGCATGCGCTTGTGCGATTGCTCATTCGACAAGCTTTCCTTCCATTCCAGGTCCGCCAGACGCTCATCGCTGCGCACCCAGGCCAGGAAGCTGTCGATATGCTCGCGCGTGCCCGACAGGAACATGTTGATGCCTTCCGGCGTCAGCAGGATCGTGCCCTTCAGGCCCAGCGCCAGGCATTGCTCCTGATACAAGGGACGCATGGCTTCCGTATCGGCCAGTGTAATGAATTTATACGCGGCAATATTGACAAACGTGGCGGCGGGCGGGCTGACGGCGGCGGAAACGGCGGATGTTGCTGGGGTGATGGCTTGCATGATGGCGATCGGGTTAGACTGAACAGCCGATATTATAAGCCCGACAGGCCAGCCAGGATACCCGGTCCGCACGCGCGACGCGGTAGAATAGACCCCATTGAATTTTGCACGAAACGGTACACAGGATGGAAATGGTAATGCAAGAGGCCGGCGCTCCGGCAAGTTCACAGCAAGCGATGCAGCCCGGTCCTGCCTTCGTCCATTTGCGCGTGCACTCGGAGTACTCGATCGTCGATGGCCTGGTGCGCATCGACGACGTGGTCAAGGCGGCGGCGAAGGACAAGCAGGTGGCGCTGGCCGTCACCGACTTGTCGAACCTGTTTGGTATGGTCAAGTTCTACAAGGAAGCGCGCGGCAAGGGCATCAAGCCCATCGTCGGGGTCGACGTGTGGATCACGAATGACGATAACCGCGAAAAACCGTCGCGGCTGTTGTTGCTGGCGAAGAACCGCATGGGCTATCTGCAACTGTGCGAACTGCTGTCGACGGCGTGGCTGACCAACCAGTACAAGGGGCGCGCCGAGCTGCGCATCGAGTGGCTGCAGGCGCTGGCGACGAATACCTACGACCTGTACCCGGGCGAAAGCGCGGCGAATGGCTTGATCGTGCTGTCGGGCGCGCATTTCGGCGACGTCGGTACTGCTATCGAGAATGGCAACCTGGCCCTGGCCGAGCGCAATGCGCAGCGCTGGGCCGAGATTTTCCCCGGCCATTTCTATATTGAAATCCAGCGCGGCGGCCAGGCCAATCAGGAGGCGCAGGTGCGCCATGCGGTGGCGCTGGCGGCCAAGCTGGGCTTGCCCGTAGTGGCCACGCATCCCGTGCAATTCATTTCCCCTGAAGAATTTATTGCCCACGAAGCACGCACCTGTATCGCCGAAGGCGAAATGCTGGCCAACGCCAAGCGGGTGAAACGCTTCAATGACAGCCAGCGTTTCCTGTCGCAGGCCGACATGGCGGAACTGTTCGCCGACTTGCCGGCCGCGCTGGCCAATTCCGTGGAAATCGCCAAGCGCTGCAATCTGACCTTGACCCTGGGCAAGCCGCAACTGCCGAACTTCCCCACGCCGCCGGGCATGACGATCGACCAGTTCCTCGTGGCCGAATCGCAGGCGGGCCTGGAAAAGCGTTTGATCCAGCTGTATCCGGACCCGGAGCGGCGCGAAAAGGAGCGTCCGCGCTACGAGTCGCGCTTGAAATTCGAGACCGACACGATTTGCAACATGAAGTTCCCCGGCTACTTCCTGATCGTGGCCGAGTTTATCCAGTGGGCCAAAGAAAACGGCGTGCCCGTCGGTCCGGGCCGCGGTTCGGGCGCCGGTTCGCTGGTGGCGTATTCGCTGCTGATTACCGACCTCGATCCATTGCAATACAACCTGCTGTTCGAACGCTTCCTGAATCCCGAACGCGTCTCGATGCCCGACTTCGATATCGACTTTTGCCAGGAAGGGCGCGACCGCGTCATCCAGCACGTCAAGGATTTATATGGCAAGGAGGCGGTCTCGCAGATCGCCACCTTCGGTACCATGGCGGCCAAGGGCGCGATCCGCGACGTGGGCCGCGTGATGGACTTCGGCTACAATTTCTGCGATGGCATCTCGAAGCTGATCCCGTTCAAGCCCGGTAAACCCGTGTCGATCGCCGATGCCATCGAAGAGGAGCCGCTGCTCAAGGAGCGCCTGGAAAACGAGGAAGAGGTCAAGCAGCTGCTGGACCTGGCGCAGCAGGTCGAAGGCATCACGCGCAATATCGGCATGCACGCGGGGGGCGTGCTGATCGCCCCGGGCAAGCTGACGGACTTCTGTCCGCTGTACACGCAGGGCGGCGACTCGGGCGTCGTGTCGCAGTACGACAAGGATGATGTGGAAGCCGTCGGCCTCGTGAAGTTCGACTTTTTGGGTCTGACGACCCTCACCATCCTCGACCGCGCCGTGCGCTACATCAAGCAGCTCGATCCCGCGCAAGCCAATTTCGACCTGGCCACCTTGCCGCTGAACGACAAGCCGTCGTACGACTTGCTGACCAAGGCCAAGACCGTGGCCGTGTTCCAGCTGGAGTCGCGCGGCATGCAGGGCATGCTGAAAGATGCGCGTCCCGACCGCTTTGAGGACATTATCGCGCTCGTGGCGCTGTACCGTCCCGGTCCGATGGACCTGATTCCCGATTTTTGCAAGCGCAAGCACGGCGAACGCTTCGATTATCCCGATCCGCGCACGGAATCGATTCTGTCCGAAACCTACGGCATCATGGTGTATCAGGAGCAGGTGATGCAGATGGCGCAGATCGTCGGCGGCTACTCGCTGGGCGGCGCCGACATGCTGCGCCGCGCCATGGGTAAAAAGAAGGCCGAAGAGATGGCCGAGCACCGCGAGATCTTCCGCGCCGGTGCGGCGAAAGATGGCTTGACGGCGGAAAAGGCCGACGAGATCTTCGACTTGATGGAAAAGTTCGCCGGCTACGGTTTCAACAAATCGCACGCCGCCGCCTACGCCTTGCTGTCGTACCACACGGCGTACTTAAAGGCGCACCACACGGCCGCCTTCATGGCCGCCAACTTGTCGCTGGCCATGGACGACACGGACAAGATCAAGATCCTGGTGGAAGACTCGCTGGAAATCTGCAAGCTGACCTTGTTGCCGCCGGATATCAACGAATCGGACTACCGCTTCACGCCGAGCGGCGCGCCGCCGTCCGTGAGCGGCAAGAAGGTCACGCAGATCCGCTATGGCCTGGGCGCCGTGAAGGGCTCGGGCCAGAATGCCATCGAAGCCATCATCGCCGCGCGCGAAGCGGGCGGGCCATTTACGAGCCTGTTCGATTTCTGCAAGCGCGTGGATAAAAAGCAGATCAACCGCCGCACCATCGAGTCGCTGATCCGCAGCGGCGCCTTCGATTGCCTGAAGGTCGACCGCGCCATCCTGCTCGCGTCCGTGGCGTTCGCCATGGAATGCGCCGACCAGGCGGCCAAGGCGGCCAACCAGGTGAGCCTGTTCGGCGGCGACGACAGCGACATGGTGGCGCCGCCCGAGTACGTCAAGGTGCCCGTGTGGACGGACAAGCAGCGCCTGACGGAGGAAAAGATCGCGCTGGGCTTCTACCTGTCCGGCCACCTGTTCGATTCGTATGCGCCCGAGGCGCGCCGTTTTGCGCGCACGAAACTGTCGGAACTGTCGCCATCGCGCGAGCCGCGCATGATGGCCGGCGTCATCACGGGCTTGCGCACGCAGATGACGCAGCGCGGCAAGATTCTCATCGTCACTCTGGACGACAAGAGCGGTACCGTCGAGGTGACGGTGTACGGCGAATTGTTCGATTCCAACCGGAAAATCTTCAAGGAAGATGAATTCCTGGCCGTCGTGGGCAAGGTGTCGGAAGACCGTTTTTCGGGCGGCTTGCGTATCACGGCCGAGAGCGCCTTCGACATCATCGCCGCGCGCGTGCAGTATGGGCGCCAGCTGGGCCTGACCTTGCCGGCCACCCTGGACGCCAAGCGCATCCGCGACGTGATCATGCCGCACCGGGCTGCGGACGGATTGCCGATCGCCGCCAAGGTCAGCCCGCAGGGCGTCAGCTGCGTGCTGCAGTTTGGCGACGAGTGGAAAGTGGCGCCATCGGATGAATTGCAGATGGCGCTGGAGCAAATGCTGGGTGCGCAAGAGGTGGCGGTCGAATACTGACCGGTACCATTCGGGGCATACGACAAAGCCAAACCGCAGACATGCTGGTTTGGCTTTTTTTACGTTTACATGTCTTTCAGGCCCGTGATCGCATAGCCCTTGGCGGCGATCTGCTGGTGCGGCTGTTCGATATGGTAGTCGGGCAAGATCTCGGCATCGTCGGCCACTTCGCTGGCGCGCACTTCGAGTTGCCAGTCGGTATTGGTCACTTCTTCCGGAATGAGCTTTCCTTCCGGCACAGCGAGGTAGGAAAAAATGCCGTCGTGTTCGGCCCGGCGGTAGATGTCTACGCGCATGAATGCCTCCTAGTAAACGTTGGGGGAACCGGCGCACCGCAGTGCATGCCGATAGCGCTAGCGTAACAGGATTGTGCCATGCACGGGTTGTAGCGTGTGCCGCAAGAGGGAGGCGCGCTCAGGCGATAGCGGAAGCGTAGTCGTCGTCTTCATCGAGCATGGCCGATTGGCGTACCTCGCCGACGGCGGCCGTGGCGTTTGCCGTGGCGGCCTGCAGCGGGCTGCGATGGGCGTCGAGGCCGCTACGCAGGCTGCCGATCATGGCCAGTGTCAGTTCATGGCGCTTGCGGGCTTCCGAGCGTTTTTTGGAAGGAATGTCTTCCAGTGCCGGCAAGGGCAGGTTTTCGCACATCAACTCAAAATCGCCATCCTGGCGCGCTTGTGCGCCCAGTTCTTGCCATAGTCCATTGTAGTCGGCGAACAAACAGCCTTTCTTCGCAGAGTGGTGCACGGCGCGGTTGATATTGCCGACAAGAAACATCTTGCGGCAGCCATGTTCGTACCCCAGCTGGCGCACCAGGCGTACCATCAGGGTCTTGGGACGCATGCCGTGCAAGTCGCGCGTTGCCTCGCGCACGCGGTGCGCGCTTTCCTGGCCTTTCGGGCCTTGCAGGCAGCCGATGCGCATGCCTAGGGTGGCGCGCAGCTGGCTGCCGAAGAAGGAAAAGGCGATCGAATAGAGCACGTCGTCGTCATCCATCAGTTGCAGCACCATCTCGCCTTCGCGGTCCATCGGGTGCAGCGAACACAGTTGCAAATGGTAGGGCGCGCCCGACTTGCCCGCCACCGTGCCCAGGCGCACGGGGCCGTGGGCCGCTTGACTCATCAGCTTGCCCCAGCCTTGCTGCAAGATGAAGTGATAGTGCTCTGCCAGCAATTCCACGCGCTGGTGGCAATTCAAGGTCAGGCTCAGGTAAGGCCGGTAGACCTTGTGGATCATGTGCGGATAGGCGTGTACCAGATCATGAAACACCGGATGCGAATTCAGCAGTTGTAGCCATAGTCGGGTTTGGCGCTGTTGCACGCGGGCGCGCAGATGCAGCTTGAGCAGTTCGCGCCAGCGGCGCATGCCGCTCGGCATCGCCATCAAGCCGTCAGACAGGGTAATAGTTGGCATCATCGTGTGCATGTCCATGATAAAGGGGGGAACGTCGAAGCCGTTTCTGCTCAGACGGGTACCGGGCTGCTGACGCCCTCGTGGTTTGCCAGCAGGATGGTGGTGCCGCGGCTGCCACGCGCCAGCTTGCCGGCCAGTCCGCCCGAAAAACGGCGCGGCCAGCCGTTGTGCCGCTGCGCTGGCAAGACCACTTCGTGGCAACCCAGCAGCTCAGCCGCATCGAGTATCGTAAACAGCAGCTCGCCGGCAAAAATGTGGGTGCTGAAGGAAATATGAGAGCGGCTCAGGTAGAGTCCCGCCTCGTGCATCATGTGCTGCGTGGCCGGGTCAAGGGCATCGCATTCGCTGGCGCTGTGCCGGGGCAGGCCATCGGCACAGCGGCGCGGCGCCGGTGTTACGTGCAACAGGCTGACGGACACTTTGATGCCCCATTCCTGCAGGCGCCTGGCGTAGCGCGCACCGTAGATGATGTCGCTGGCGCGCTTGACGGGCAAGAGCAGCAGCAAGGTATCCTGGCCCGGCTTGCCGCACGCGCCCGCGGCGCTGTCGGGGGCGCGGTGGCGTTGCGGAGCAAGGCGCGATGCATGCATGGAAAAGATGGCCGTGGTGGGAAAACCGTGTCATCTTATCCATGCCGTCATGCCCTGTAAATTGGCGAAACAGCGTACGGGTTTCCCTTATGCTTGCATGTTGTTAATAGCGATAAGTGACATACACGGCGCCGATCGGGGATGTCTTGCGCTGCACGATGGGGCTCTTGGCCGCGTCGCCCAGACGGCTTTCGACGCCGATCAGCGTGTTGATGCCCCAGCGTGCATCGAAGCGGTGTTCCCAGTTGACGGTGGCTTGCGCTTCATAGAAACCGCCCTTGGGCGTGTATTGCTTGAACGAGGTATTGGCGGCCTGGGTGGCCGTCACGCCATACATGGTCTGCACGTACTTGCGCTCGCCCCAGCCCAGCTGGCCGCCGATGCTTACGCTGTCCTGCTGCACGCCCCTGGCATCGGCCCGGCCGTAGATCTGGCCTGTGGCGCCGAAATGCACATTCGCGCCATTTTCGCGGTTCGACAGGGGAATGTCGCTCGAGACGCTCAGCGACAGGCCCGGCAAGGGCGAATAACCCGCGCTGAGCAGGGCGCTGGCGTTGCCCTTGACTTCGCCCATGCCCTTCAGATAATCGCTGCCGCCCCAGCCGTTGGCGCCCGTGCGCTTGTGGTCTTCGCGGTTGCCACGGTAGCCCAGGGCGGCGCTGTAGCTGAAGGGGCCGGCCTGGCCGCCGTAGCCGATGCCGCGCGAGGTGCTGAAGAACAGGCCATTGGCCATGGCGTAATCGAGGATGATCAGCGGCGAGGCCGACAGCTTGTCGGCGCCGGAATAGCTGGACACGGCGGCGACGCCGCCGCCGATGGTGAAGACATTTTCCGCCGGCGGTTCGGCCGCCGCCGCGGCCAGCGGGTTGAGGATCATGCCGCTGGCAAGTGCCAGCGAGGTCAGCAGGGTTGTGGGTGCGTGCATGGAGGTTTCCGTCAGATGAGAACCGAGTCCGGAGTGGCTCGATTGACTGCCGACAGTATCGGTCCTTGCCATGAAGGAAAAATGAGCCTTTTATTAAGATTGCATGAAGGGCGCTTCTTTACCCTTTCTTCAGCTTGCGGTGGTTTAATACTCACCATGAAGATACTGCTGATTGAAGATGATATGGACCTGGGCAACGGTGTGCGGATCGCCTTGCGCGACCAGGGCATGCAAGTGGTCTGGGTGCGCAGCCTGGAGGATGCGGCGCGCAGCATCGAGCACGACAGTTGCGAACTGGTGCTGCTGGACCTGGGCTTGCCCGATGGCGATGGCCTCGATTTGCTGGCCCGGCTGCGCGCGGCCCGCCTGCCGGTGCTGATCCTCAGCGCCCGCGACACGCTGGAACAGCGCTTGCGGGGCCTCGATGGCGGCGCCGACGACTACCTGGTGAAGCCCTTCGTGCTGGCCGAATTGCTGTCGCGCGTGCGCGCGCTGGCACGCCGCAGCTATGGCTTCGACGGCGACACCATCGAGTTGCGCGGTTTGCTGCTGCAGGTGCCCACGCGCCGTGTCAGCGTGCACGGCCGGCCCGTGGAACTGACCGCCAGTGAATATGCCTTGCTGAAGACCTTGCTGATGCGCGCCAACCGGGTCATCACGCGCCGCGTGCTGGAAGAACATATCCTGCCGGGCGGGCTGGCCAATGCCAGCAATACCCTGGATGTACATATGGGCAACTTGCGCCGCAAGATAGGCGAAGGCTATATCCGCACCGTGCGCGGCGTCGGCTATGTGATCGACCAGCAGGGCGAGACATCCACCTCGCCGGGCAGCGGCGCATGATGGGGCGTTTCTGGGCCACCCTGCGCCAGCCTACCCTGGTGCGCCGCCTGATGATGGCGCAAATGCTGATGCTGACCATGGTGTGGAGCCTGGCCGTGGCGTATGTGCTGGTCGAGGGCGCGGACGAAGCGAGCACTGTCAGCCGCGGCGTCCTGCACGCCATTATCAGCGTGACCGATAACCTTGCCGAGCAGCCGCAGCGCCAGGAACAAAGCCTGCGCGCCATCGACGAAGCCTTGCGCGAGGAGTTTGAAACGGGAAAAGTACCGGAACTGGCGCCGCGCATCCTGGTCTGGCGCGAGGGCAAGCTGGTCTACAAGTCGCCCGATGCGCCCAGCGGTATACGCAGCGCCGGCCCGGAACAGATGGAAGTCGTGTACATCAAGGGCCAGGCCTGGCGCAGTCGCAGCCTGGCCGAGGGCGGCACGCGCGTGACAGTGCTGGAAGCAGGAGGCGCCTGGCAATTGTTCATCACCATCAATTCACGTGGTTACTACCTGCTGCCGTTGCTGATCAGCTTGCCGTTCCTGCTGGTGCCGGCCTGGCTGTCGATCCGCCTTGCCATGCGCCCGTGGCGCAAGCTGGCGCAGGAGGTGGCGGCGCGCGGGCCGCAGGATTTGCGTCCGCTGGCTTTCAAGCCGCCGCACGGCGAACTGGCGGCACTGGTCGACAATATCAATGCCTTGCTGCAGCGGGTCGACGCCAGCGCCGCGCGCGAACGCAGCTTCATCGCCGATGCCACGCATGAGCTGCGCACGCCGCTGGCAGCCATGCGGGTGAATGTCGAGGCCTTGCAGGGCCAGGTACATGATGCGCGCCAGCAAGAGCTGCTGGACGGTATCTTGAACAGCGGCAACCGGGCCGCGCGCCTGGTGGGCCAGCTGCTGCAGCTGACGCGCAGCGAAGTGCAGGCCGGCGCGGGCGAGTTGCCGCGGCGGCAGGCGCTCGATACCTTGTTGCAAGATCGTCTGGCGGCCCTGTCCGGCCTGGCCCAGGCGGGCGATATCGAGCTCGAACTGCAAGCGAGCGTCTCGCTCAGCGTGCCCGGCCAGCGCGAGAGCCTGGTGTCGCTGATCGACAACCTGGTGGAAAACGCCATCAAGTACAGCCCGCGCGGCAGCAGCGTGACGGTGTCGCTGCATGCGGAGCGGGGCCAGGCCGTGTTGCATGTGGCCGATCAGGGGCCGGGCATCGCCCCGGCGTTGTATGACCGCGTGTTCGACCGCTTTTTCCGCGCGCCGCAGCAGGTGCAGCCAGGCAGCGGCCTGGGCTTGTCCATCGTCGCTTCCGTCGTGCGCCAGCACGGCGGCACGATTCAGTTGCACAGCGGTAACGGCGGCCTGGGCTTGCTGGTGGAGGTGCGCTTGCCGTTGGCCGAGGCTTGACCGCGCTGGCGCGCCTTGCGATATTGCATGAAGATTATTTCATGTGCATATAACGCAAGATGACATGGCGTGGCGCACGCTTGGGATGCATAATGCAGGACAGTTAAAAAACACCGTTATGCACCCATTCCTGTCCCGCTACCTGCCGTATCCCGCCTTTGTCGGCCTGTACCTGCTGTTTGACTGGGCGACCTATATCGACCCGATGTATGGGCTGAACATCACCCCGTGGAACCCGGATCCCGCGCTGGGCCTGGTATTTTGGCTGATCCATGGACGCAAGGCGGCGCTGCCATGGTTCATCGCCCTGGTGGCCGGCGAGGTGCTGGTGCGCGGCATGCCGGCAGGCCTGCCCCTGACCTTGCTCTGTTCGGCGTGGCTGGTGCTCGGCTATGGCGGTATCGGCGCAGTCTTGCGCCGCAGTTTCAGCAGCAGCGACATCTTCGACAACCGGCGCCGCATGAGCGCCTGGGTCCTCATCGTGCTGCTGGGCACCGCGCTCAATGCATTTGGCTATATTTCATTGCTGTCGCTCACGGGACGCATACCGGCCAGCGAATGGGGCACGGCAGTCTGGCGTTTCGGCATCGGCGACACGGTCGGCATGCTGGTGTCGATGCCGCTGATCTGGGTGCTGTTCAGCGAACGCGGGCGTGAGCGCCTGCATGCCGCCGTCTGGCGTTGGGAAACCCTGGCGTACCTGGCCCTGGCCAGTTTCGTGCTGTGGAGCGTCTTCGGTTCCATCGTGCGTTCCGAATACAAGCATTTCTATTTCCTGTTCCTTCCCGTGATCTGGGCCGCCTCGCGCCAGGGCTTGCATGGCGCCGTGCTGGCCGTATTTGTATTGCAGCTATGCATCATCACCCTGGTGAAATGGACGCATGCGGTCGATATCCAGTTTTATGAATTGCAACTGCTCGACGCCGTGCTGGCGCTGGTGGGCTTTTTTATCGGCATCGTCGTCGATGAAATGCGCCAGGTGGCCGACGAATTGAAGCACACGATGCGCCTGGCGGCCGCCGGCGAAATGGCGGCCGCTCTCGCGCATGAGCTGAACCAGCCGCTGACGGCCTTGTCGACCTATGGCAAGGCATGCGAATACCTGCTGGAGCGGGGCGAGAACGGCGCCTTGCTGCAAAGCGCCATCGGACACATGATCGTTGAATCGGGACGCGCAGCGGACGTGGTGCGCCGCCTGCGCGATTTTTTCCGCACCGGCGCGATGCAGCTCGAGGCGGTGGAGGCGGGCGCCTTGATCGAGGGCTTGGCGCGCCAGTTCACGCCGCTGTTCCATGAGCATGGCATCGAGCTGGTGCTGGCGCCGCCGTCGCCGCTGGCCGTCAACGCGGACCGCCTGCAAATCGAGCTGGTACTGCGTAACTTGCTGGCCAATGCACAGGATGCGGTGATGGGCCAGCCGCGCGGCCAGCGCCGCATCACGGTGTCGGCCGAGCCGCTCGAGGGAGGGCGGCTGCGGCTGTCCGTGGAAGACAGCGGGCCCGGTATTTCCAACAGCCTGGCCGCGCGCCTGTTCGAACCGTTTGTCTCGACCAAGGCCAGCGGCCTGGGGCTGGGGCTGGTGCTCAGCCGCAGCATCGTCGAAGCGCATGGCGGCCAGCTATGGGCCGAAGTGGGCAAGCATGGTATTTTTCGTTTTATCCTGCCCCTGGCGCACGCCAGTGCGGCCGCCAAGGGAGAGTATGGTGACAAGTAATTTGACGGTGTTTATCGTGGACGACGATCCCGCCGTGCGCGATGCTCTGGGTTTGCTGTTGGGCATACGCGGCTACCGCACGGCCCTGTTTTCCTGCGGCGAGGATTTCCTGCACAGCTGGCGGCCCGAGTGGGCCGGTTGCCTGCTGATCGATATCCGCATGTCGGGCATGGATGGCCTGAGCCTGCAGCGCCGCTTGCTGGAGCTCAACTGCATGCTGCCCATCATCATCATCACGGGGCACGGCGACGTGGCGCTGGCCCGCCAGGCATTCAAGGCGCAGGCCAGCGACTTCCTGGAAAAACCATTTGACCATGACAAGTTGCTGGCCGCCATAGACGAAGCGTTTTCGCGCGAGGCGCATGCGCGCGGCCAGTTGCAGCGCCAGGTGGAGGGGCTCGCCTTGCTGCGCGCCTTGACGCCGCGCGAGCGCGAAGTGATGCAGTTGGTGGTGACGGGCCAGCACAACCGCGACATCGCCCCGGCGCTCGGTATTTCCGTGCGCACCGTGGAAGTGCACAAGGCGCGCCTGATGGACAAGCTGGGTGTCGATAATGTGGCCGACCTGGTGCGCATCAGCATGCTGGGCACCGGCTAGCCGAGGCAGAGTTCTCTAGGCGATCGCCTTCAATACCTGATCGCTTGAAATCGCCTTGACCCAGTCGCTGCGCCGCGCTACCGTGATGACGGTGCTGTTGGCGCTGTCGAAGGGAGCCCATTCGGGATTTTTCTTGCGCATCAATGCCACCACGGGCACATGCACGGCGTTCGCCAGATGCATGATCGATGTTTCCACCGAAATAATCAGGTCGCATTGCGCCAGCATGGCCGGCAGCTGGAAAAAGTTGTCGACGGCACTGAAGGCCTGCGTGCGCGGCAAGTTGTGCGCCCGCACGACGGCATCCACCTTGGCCAGTTCCTGCGGCATGGCATTGATCAGGAAGCAGGCATGCTGCCATTTCGGCATCGCCTGCATGCGCGCGATCAGCTCGGCAATGCGTTCCAGCGGCCAGCCGCGCTTGTGCGACTTGGCAAACGGGTTCAATAGCACGAGCGGCCCCTGGCGCGGGGCAAAGCCCCAGGCGGCCAGCTGCTCCTGCGCCTGCTGCAATGCGTGCTCGGGAATGTGCACGAAGGGATAGCGTTCGGTCACGGGAATATCGAGGCCCGTCAATTGATGGAACCAGTCCGCATACACGCTGCTGATATGGTGTTCGCCGGCATCCTGCCCCGCATACGAGGCCAGCACGGCATCGATCTTGCGGTAGGCCAGGTAATGCCAGGGGCGCAGCGGGCTGAACGGCTTGCGCGTGCCGATCACCAGCCCGTTCGGGCTGATTGCGCGGGCAAGGTCCGCATATTGCTGTGGCCGTACATGGGCCAGCGACACGACGACAGGATAGTGCTCCGCCTTGGCTTCGCGCAGTGACTCTTCGTACAGCGCCGGGCTGTAGGTCTTGCGGTACACCTTGGAAAACAGGCCCGACTGTTCTACCCAGTCGTACAACGAATAGGTGCGCAAGCTTTCCCATTGCTTGGCGTCGGACGTGCGCCGTACTTCGTCGACCCACAGGTGGATCTGGATATGGGGGTAGGCCGCGGCAAAGGCGCGGAAACCATTTTGCAGGTAGGTAAAGTCTCCCAGCGCCAGATGGGCGATGAACAGAATTTTTTCCGACTTTTGTAGAAGTTCGGCGGGAATCAAAGGCGTCATGTATCAGTACGATTTCAGGTATTCATTCGATGGTGTCAAGCCACTTGCTGGGAAAATTGCAGGCGATGCAGATTGGCATACGCGCCGTCGGCATCCAATAATTGCTGGTGACTGCCGGTTTCCATTATTTTCCCATGTGACAATACCACGATACGGTCCGCACGTTCAATTGTTGATAGCCGATGAGCAATAACTAAGGTGGTTTTACCTTGCATCAGGTGCTCCAGTGCCGCTTGCACGGCCCGTTCCGCCTCCGTATCCAGTGCCGAAGTGGCTTCATCGAGGATCAGGATGGGCGCATCCTTGTAAATGGCGCGGGCGATGGCCACGCGCTGGCGCTGACCGCCGGACAGGCGCGAGCCGTTGTCGCCCAGGCGCGTTTCCAGGCCGTCGGGCAAGCCGTCGATGACGTCCGACAGGAAGGCGGCCGCGGCGGCCGCTTCGACGCGCTGCCGGTCCGGGGCCGCATCGCCATACGCGATGTTGGCGGCCAGGGTATCGTCGAACAGCACCACCTGCTGGCTGACCATGGCGATCTGGCTGCGCAGGCTGGTCAGGGCGATGTCGTCAATATTCTGTCCATCGAGCAGAATCTGGCCGCTGCTGGCCGAGTAAAAGCCGGGCAGCAGGCTGACCAGGGTCGATTTGCCGCCACCGGACATGCCGACAAAGGCGACCGTTTGTCCTGGCGCGATGCGCAGATCGATATGTTGCAGGGCCAGTTCATGGTGCCCGGGGTAGGCAAAGCTGACGTCCTTGAACTCGATGCGGCCTTTGCTGCGGCCCGCCAGCGGCTTGCCGCCCGTGCGTTCCGGCGTCTTGTCGATCAGTAAAAAGACTTCTTCGGCGGCCGCCATGCCGCGCTGCAGCGGGCCGTTGACTTCAGCCAGCTGCTTCAAGGGCGTCAGCAGCATCAGCATGGCCGTGATGAAGGAAACGAAGCCGCCCACCGTGATTTGCCCCTGCTCCGACTGAAACAGGGCCATCACGATGACCAGGGCCACGGCGGCGGCGGTGATCACCTGCGTGATGGGCACGGTGGCGGAAAAGGTGGTGGTCATGCGCATGCTGTAGCGGCGCAATTGCTCGGCGCGCTCCTCGAACCGCGCCTTCTCGTAATGTTGTCCGCCGAAGATCTTGATCACTTGCTGGGCGCGCGTGGTTTCCTCGATGACCTGGGTCAGTTCGGCGTTGACGGCCAGCGAGTCGCGGTTGAGTTTTTTCAGGCGCTTGCCCGTGGTGCGCACGACGATGGTCAGCACGGGCAGCAGCACCAGGGTGACCAGGGTCAGTGCCCAGTTCAGGTACAGCAGCCAGGCGAGCAAGCCCAGCACGGTCAGCGAGGAGCGCACGATCGAAGTAAACACCTTGGTCACCATCTCGATGATCTGCTGCACCTCGAACATGATGGAGTTGATGACCTTGCCCACGGTGTGCGTGTTGTAGAAGTCGATGGGCAGGTTGAGCATGCTGGCAAACATCCTGCGCCGCAATTCGTTGAGGATGCGCGTGGAAACATAGCTCATCAGGTAGCTGCTGGCAAACGTCGAGGCGCCGCGGATGGCAAAGATGCCGATGACGATCAGCGGCACCAGCCAGTAGGAAAATTCGACCTTGCCGCCGAAACCGTTGTCGAGCAGTAATTTGAGCGCATACGGCAACAGCGGTTCCGTCGCCGCCGTGACGACCATCGCCAGCAGGGCCAGGGCAAGATGTTTCTTGTAGGGCGCGTGCAGCGCGGTGAGGCGCTTCAGGTCGGGCGTGAGCATCGGTATGGTTCCTGGCAAGCAAGGTAAAACGGTCAGGTGGAAAGTGAACTCAGCTCGCTTGCTCTTGCTGGCGCAGCATGGCCCACAATATCACCATCGGAAAAATCAGCATGATGATGCCGATATTTAGGGTGAGCGAGCTTGTCGTCAGGCCGAAAATCATGTAGCAGCTACACAGTATCACGCCCGCCAGCGCGAACGGTCGGGTGCTGGCGGAGCCGTGACGCAGTGCTCGCGCGAACAGAGCCAGAGGCACCAGGAAAAGCGCCAGCAGCGCCGCCAGGCCTATGATGCCGCGTTTGACGAGCGCATCGAGGTAGTCATTATGGGCGTTGGTATAGTCTTTGACGCTGACATCCATTTTGCCCTCCTCCGCAAGCTTTTGCTTGGCGTCAAGGTAACCGCTGCGGCCCATGCCAAGCCAGATATGTTCATCGGACAGGGCCCATGCGGTACGCCACATTTCCAGGCGTTGGCCGATGGATGTCGTTGCATTGTCGTTGTCTTTGAATTCTTTGATGTCCTCTAGCGCCACCTTGACGCGTTGCGGTACGGGAGAATCGGGTAGCATGTAAGCAGATATGGACCCGGCAACAAGTATGCTCATCAGAGCGGCCAGGTAGTAGGTGCTGCGGCCCTTCGAGTAATAGAAGGAAAACACGCAGCCGCAGACGGGCAAGGCTAACCAGCCACCACGGCTGCCACTGATGATGGAGCCGAGGATGCCCGCCATGCCGCCGGCCAGTAACAAGCTGATCCATGCCAGACGATAGCTGCTGGCCCGTGCCCAGCCCAGGCCGCAGAGACATAACATCCCCAGCAGTATGCTCACATTGCCATAATGGATGGCATTGCTGGTGGCGGCCTGAGGACGGAGCATGTCAAGCATGAGTAGCTGCCATGACGCCAGAGCGGCACCGCCAATGGCGCCGACAGCTAGGCCGCCCCACCATGCGGCGGCACGTGGCGGATAGGCGATCAATAGCAGCATGACAGGTACAGCCAGCAGCGCACGCAGGGGTATGTCGAGTTCGCGCGTCGGATCTGCGTGATACAGCATATTGGCTGTATAGATAAAGAAATATAACAGCAAGGTACCCAGCATGAGATAGTCCGGTTGCTGCATGTTCAGGCGGGGGCGTTTCCATAACAAATATATGCTTGCTAGTAGGAGTGTAACGGCACCCAATGAGTATCCACTGTTGACAGCCAATGCCAATGCTGAAAAAAGAAATACACATATGGAAGTCAAACGGAGCATTGCATATCCTTGGTAACGCACATCATCGCCGCTGTGGCAACTGTAACAACATAAAGTAGGCGTCATTGTAATCGAAGGTTCATGTAAAAACGCCGATGCATAAATTACCTCAAGGAAACTTTTTGACCGAACCCACGGGCACAAATGAAAAAACCATGGTTTTGACCCATGGTTTTTTTGTAAGCAATGGTAACTTGTTGTTGTTTAATTAATTCCAGATGACCTTTCTGATATCGCTCAGGCAACCGCTGGAACGCGGGTGGCCACGCCGGTGGCAATCGCCGCTTGCGACACGGCAGGCGCGACCCAGCTGCGCAGGCGCTCGTCGAACGGCGACGGGATCAGTTGCAGCGGCGTCAGCGCGCTGCTTTCGTGGCCTGGCAGCGGCTCCTTGGCCAGCGCGGCGATGGCGCGCACGCAGGCCAGCTTCATTTCTTCGTTGATGGTGGTGGCGCCCACGTCGAGCGCGCCGCGGAAGATGTACGGGAAGCACAGCACGTTGTTGATCTGGTTCGGATAATCCGAGCGGCCCGTGGCCACGATGGCGTCGTCGCGCACGGCATGCACTTTTTCCGGGGCGATTTCCGGATGCGGATTGGCCAGGGCGAAGATCAAGGGTTTGGCGGCCATCGATTCGACCATCTGCGCGCTCACCACGCCGCCCTTCGAGACGCCGATGAAGATGTCGGCACCGACCATGGCGTCGGCCAGGTCGCGGTCGCTCGTGTCGTTCGCGTAGCGCGCCTTGTTCTCTTCCATGTTGGCATCGCGGCCTGGGTAGATCACGCCCTGGCTGTCGCACACCTTCAGCAGCGACTTGTTCAGGCCCAGCGAGACCAGCAAGTCCAGGCAGGCGATCGATGCCGCGCCGGCGCCCGAGACGGCCACCTTGACGTTGCCGATATCCTTGCCCACCAGCTCCAGGCCGTTCAGGATGCCGGCCGCGACGATGATGGCCGTGCCGTGCTGGTCGTCGTGGAAGACGGGAATGTTCATGCGCTTGCGCAATTGCTGTTCGATGTAGAAGCAGTCGGGCGCCTTGATGTCTTCCAGGTTGATGCCGCCGAAGGTCGGCTCCATGCGCACCACGGTGTCGATGAACAGGTCGGGATCGTTCTCGGCCAGCTCGATGTCGAACACGTCGACGTCGGCGAACTGCTTGAACAGGCAAGCCTTGCCTTCCATTACCGGTTTGCTGGCCAGCGGGCCGATATCGCCCAGGCCCAGCACGGCGGTGCCATTGGTGATCACGGCCACCAGGTTGCTGCGCGACGTGTAAGTGCCGGCCGTGCGCGGATCTTCCACGATGGCTTCGCAGGCGAAGGCCACGCCCGGCGAATACGCCAGGGTCAGGGCGCGGGCGTCGCCCAGCGGTTTGGTGGGCGTGACGGAAATCTTGCCTGCGCGGGGTTGTGCGTGATAGGCGAGGGCGGCTTCTTTCAGGTTGAAGGTTTCGCCGTTCTGTTCGGCGTGCTTGCTGTGGGAAGTAGACATAGGAATTCTGGGAGGGGCAACCAGGCCCGAGTGGTAAGTCCGAGCCATGGTATGCAAGCGTTTGCACGCTGTCAAGGCTGGAATGTACTTAAACATACCAAAACCGCTTTGGGCAACGGCTTTATTTCAATGCAAGCGTTTGCTCGGTTTTTGACGTAAAGGGGAATTTTTGCGATAAAATCACGGTATTGCGATCCGGGAAGCCCATGACAAACAAGAACCCCACCTTAAGCGACGTTGCGCGGGCCAGCGGCGTGCACTTTTCCACCGTGTCGCGCGTGATGAATCCGGCAACGCGGCAAATGGTCAGCGCCGAGGTGGCCGCGCGCGTGCTGGCCGAAGCGGGCCGGCTCGGCTACCGGCCGAACCGCGCCGCCTCGACCCTCGTCACGCGCAAGTCGCGCATCATCGGCGTGGTCTTGCCCGACATCACCAACGCTGTTTTTCCGCCGATTTTGCTGGGCATCGAGGAGGGCTTGCGCAAGCATGGCTACCTGGCCATCGTCGCCAACGTGGGCGCCGACGAGGAAGAGCAGCTGTTCGTCATCAACCGCCTGCTGGGGCAGCAGGTCGATGGCCTGATCCTGGCCACGGCGCGCCGCGACGATCCCGTCATCAAGATGTGCATCGATCAGAACGTGCCCGTCGTCACCGTCAACCGCAGTGACGAGACGGGCGTCGCTTCCTGCGTCGTCAGCGACGACGTGGTCGGCATGCGCCTTGCCGTGGAACACTTGCTGGCGCTGGGCCACCGCCATATCGCGCACATTGCCGGCCCGGAAAACCTGTCCACGGGCCACGTGCGCCGCCTCGGTTTCCTGGCCGCCATCCAGGCCAGCGAACTCGACCCCTCGCAAGCGTTCGTCTTTGAAAGCAGCGGTTATTCGCGCGAATGCGGCAAGGCGGCCCTGCTGGAACTGCTGCGCCAGTCGCCGCAAACGACGGCCGTGGTGACGGGCAGCGACCTGGTGGCCCTCGGCTGCTACGACGCCATCCGCGAGCTGGGCTTGAACTGCCCCGAAGATATTTCCGTGGTGGGCCACAACGACATGCCCTACATGGACATGATCCGCCCGCCGTTGAGCACCATCCGCATCCGCCACCACGGCATCGGCACGGAAGCGGCCCGGCTGATCCTGCAAACCATCGCCTCGCCCGATTCCCCGGTGCTCGACGTGCGCCTGAAGCCCGAGCTGGTGGTGCGCGAATCGACGGCCGCGCCGCGCGCCTGACACCTTCTTGCCCTTCTTTCGTCCGAGTATGTTTAAATCTTGATATTGATAATTATCAAGGCAACGCCATGCAGACGAGAGCAAAGCAAGCACAGCAGGGAGGCCGCTGATGCCGAAAAACTTCGGCATGCCCGGCAACGCCTGGCGCTATGCACTGGGCAGCGACTATGGTTATTGCTCGCCGCTACTCGAAGGCATTGAATTTGAAAACGAGTGGGTGACGATACGCGAATCGGCGATCCGCATCCGCGCCGGCTACGCCTGGGATGGCTGTTCGCCCTGTATCAGCGTGCTCGGCCTGTTCTATGTGGGCACGCCCGATGGCGCGCAGCACCTGGGCCTGCCTGCGACCTATCACGCCAGCCTCGTGCATGACGTGCTGTGCCAGTGGCGCGCCGAGATTCCCGTCACCCGCGCGCGCTCGATCGCCATTTTTCACCAGTTGCTCAAGGAAGTGCGCTTCCCGCTGGCCGGCCTGTATGCGGGCGCCGTCCACCTGTTCGGACCGCGGCGTTTCTTCCTGCCACCGGGCGCGGCCGGCGCCACGGCCGCGCCATCCGGCACGCGCCAGGCACAACATTAAAGCGCCCGCCGCGCTGCCGCAGGGGCCGCATGGTGTTAAACTGGCGCCCCTCATCGTTTCTCTTGCCCTCATCGCCATGACCAAAACCAACACGCCTTCCCCGAAACGCCGCGAAGAGGGCGTTGCCAAGCTGACCGTCAATCCTTTCCTGGACGCCGAATTCTATGCGCGCATGCGCGACTATACGGAGCGCGATGCGGCCATCATCAAGGAATTGAAGGCGATCGCCGAGATCCGCGCCGGCAACAAGCAGCCCGATCCTCGCCTGGCGCCGTCGCTGGCCGCCTTGCGCAGCACCGTCAAGAAGGGCCTGACCTTTGGCGAGATGCTCGAACGCATGGCCGCCGGCAAGGAAAAAGGCTTGTGGGAGCCGTGGATGACGACCTTCGGCATCGAGATCCGCGCCGTCAACTATGGTGCCGGCCCGCGCAACGCCTGCCTGGTGCTGGACCTGGCCGCGAATGCCCCCGCACACGCGATGTTCGCCAAGGCCGGCATCCAGAACTGGCGCAGCCTGGCCGCCGACGACTGCTCCGTCGTGCGTTCGGAAAAAGCGACAGAGACGTCGCCGTTGAAAGTGTATGCCGTGTTTTACCTGGACCCGCTGCCGGCCTGAACCAGCAGTACCACCGCCAGCACGATCAGCATCACGCCCGACAGCCGTTCCAGCAACGGCAGCGCGCGCGCAAAGCGCTGGCGCAGGGCGGTGCTGCCGATGGCCAGCGCCACCGTCATATCCCACGCCAGCACGGCAAAGACCATCCACGCGCCATACGCCGCCATTGCAGCGGGACTCGTCTGCCTGGCGGCCAGCACGGTGGCGAGGCTGACGTAGAACAGCGCATTCTTCGGATTCAGGATGGCGGACATGAATCCCATCACGACCCCGCCGCGCCAGCGCGCCTTGCCGCTGGCGGGCTTTGCATCCAGACTGCTCTTGCCCGCATGGCGCAGGAACAGCCAGCCCAGGTACAGCAGATAGGCGCATCCCGCCAGCCGCACCACCATGAATGCCGTACTGCCCGCCCGCAGTACCGATAATCCTCCAAATGCCGCCACGATAAACACCGCATTGGCCACGGTAATGCCTACGCACGTGCCGGCGGCGCCGCGCCAGCCGTGGGCCAGCGAAGTGCGCGCGATCAGGAAAAAATCGGGACCTGGCGACAGCAGGGACAGAAAGTGGGCGGCGGCGATGAAGAGGAAATCCTGCATGTAATTCGGCTCGGGCAATGGCGATGCGCGAGTATGCAGGGCTGGCGGCAGCCCGTATTGAAGAAAATTGCAGGCGCTCTAGCCGCCCTGGCCGCGATAGCGCCCCGGCGTGATGCCCGCATGCGCCTTGAAGACGCGCTGCAGATGGCTCTGGTCCGCAAAGCCCAGTTCATGCGCCAGCTGCGCCAACGCCGTCCCTGCCTGCAAGCGGCTGCGCGCGCGGTTGACGTGCGCGTTCAGCTGGTAGGCATGCGGCGTCATGCCCATGGCGGCGCGAAAGGCGCGGATCAATTGATAAGGGCTCAGGCCTGCCGCTTCCGCCAGTTGCCGCAGGCTGGCCGAGGGCTGGGCCTGCAGCGTTGCGAGCACGGGCGCCAGATGCCGCGGCACCGGCTTGCGTTCCGAGGGCAGCAGGTCTGCACGGGCGCTGGCGCAGGCGCCCAGGAACGCGAGCAGCGCCGCATTTTTTTCACCTGCGCCAGCCGTTGAAAACAGCAGCGCATGCATGGCGCAAAACTGCGCGTACAGCAGCGGGCAATGCAACACCGTCGCCGTGTCGCCATCGAGCGCCGGCGCGTGGGCTTGCAGCCATTGCGCATCGAGATGCAGCATCTGGTAGCTCCAGACGGCGTCAGGCAGGGGATTGCAGGCGTGCACGCAGCCGGCCGGCACCAGCACCAGGCTGCCATTGCCGAGGGCCACCTTGCCGTCTTTGCTGCCCTTAAAGATGCTGCCGCCTTCGTCGACGGCACCGATGGAAAACGTGGGATGGCTGTGCGGCTTGTAGCACGCCCGGCTGTGGCAGGCGCGCCGGCTCTCCACGTGGGGCAAGGCCGGGTCGCGCCAGAAGGCGGTGGTGCCCGGCATGGCTACATCAAGATGACGTCGTACTGCTCCTGGTGGTAGGCGTTCTCCACCTGCAGCGAGATTTTCTTGCCGATGAAGTCGCCCAGCATGGCCAGGTGCTGCGATTCCTCTTCCAAAAACAGGTCGACCACTTCCTGCGAGGCGAGGATGCGGAATTCGCGCGGGTTGAACTGTTTTGCCTCGCGCAGCAGTTCGCGCAGGATTTCGTAGCAGATCGTGCGCGAGGTCTTGACTTGACCCTTGCCGGCGCAGGCGGGGCACGGTTCGCACAGGATGTGCGCCAGCGATTCGCGCGTGCGCTTGCGCGTCATTTCCACCAGGCCCAGCGGCGAGAAGTTGCTCACCGACACCTTGGTACGGTCGCGCGACAAGGTGCGTTTCAGTTCGGCTAGCACGGCGTTGCGGTGCTCGGCGTTGTCCATGTCGATGAAGTCGAGGATGATGATGCCGCCCAGATTGCGCAGGCGCAGCTGGCGCGCGATGGCGTGCGCCGCTTCCAGATTGGTCTTGAAGATGGTGTCGGCGAAATTGCGCCCTCCCACAAAGCCGCCCGTGTTGACGTCGATGGTCGTCATCGCTTCCGTCTGGTCGACGATCAGGTAGCCGCCCGATTTCAGGTCGACGCGGCGGCCCAGCGCGCGCAAAATCTCTTCTTCCACGCCGTACAGGTCGAACAGGGGGCGCTCGCCCGTGTAGTGCTGCAAGCGCGTCAGTTCGCTGGGTGTGTAGATTTCCGCGAATTCGCGCAGTTTCACATAGTTTTCGCGCGAATCGACCTGGATGGTGGCCGTTTCATCGCCGACGAAGTCGCGCAGCACGCGCTGCGCCAGGCTCAAGTCCTGGTGCAGCAGGCTGGTGGCGGGACGCGTGCGCGCGCCGTGCGTGATCGTGCTCCAGGTTTTTCTCAGGTAGTCGACGTCCGCCTTCAGGTCCGCGTCGGACGCGTCCTCGGCCATGGTGCGCACGATGTAGCCGCCTTTTTCATCGGGCGGCAGCAGGCTTTGCAGGCGCACGCGCAGCTGTTCGCGCTCCGCTTCCTTTTCGATTTTCTGCGAAATGCCGATGTGCTTGTCTTGCGGCAGGTACACCAGCATGCGCCCGGCGATGGAAATCTGCGTTGACAGGCGCGCGCCCTTGGTGCCGATCGGGTCCTTGATCACCTGCACCGTCAGCACCTGGCCGTCGAAGAGGATTTTTTCGATCGGCGCCGGCGTCGCGTTCTGGCCGTCGTGGCCGCGCGCTTCCCAGATGTCGGCCACGTGCAGGAAGGCGGCGCGTTCCAGGCCGATGTCGATGAAGGCCGACTGCATGCCCGGCAACACCCGCACCACTTTGCCGGAGTACACATTGCCGGCCAGGCCGCGCGTGAGCGTGCGCTCGATGTGCAATTCCTGCACGGCGCCCTGCAGGATGAGGGCGACGCGCGTTTCTTGCGGCGTGATATTGATCAGGATGTCTTCGTTCATGGGGGCGCGGGAGTGGAGGCAACGAATGACATCATACCCGGGATCAGGGCAGGGGCAAACCTGCCAGCCGTAGCAACTGTGCGGTTTCGTACAGGGGCAGGCCCATGATGCCGGAATGGCTGCCTTCGATATGCTCGACGAACAGGGCGGCGCTGCCCTGGATGCCGTAGCCGCCGGCCTTGTCGTACGGTTCCGGCGTGGCGCAATAGGCGGCGATCGAGGCGGGCGAGAGCACGCCGAAGCGCACTTGCGACACCTGCGTGCGCTGCTCGGCGAAATCCTTGTAGTGCACGGCGATCGAGGTCAGCACTTCGTGCGTGCGGCCCGACAGCTGCTGCAGCATGGCCACGGCCTCAAGGCGGTCGGCCGGTTTGCCGAGGATGACGCCGTCGATGGTGACGGTGGTGTCGGCAGCCAGCACGGGACGCGGGGTCAGGTGGCGGCGGCGCACCAGGTCCCAGGCGAAGGCGGCTTTTTCATTCGATACGCGGGCGACATAGTCGAGCGCCGATTCGCCGGGGAGGACTTCCTCGGTGACGTCGGCGCCGCGCGGGCCGTCGCTGCGCAGCAGCAGCAATTCGAAATCGATGCCGATCTGGCGCAGCAGTTCGCGCCGGCGCGGGCTTTTGGAGGCGAGGTAGATCTTGTGATCAGCCGTTTTCATGGGGGAGTTCAGACGCGGTGGTAGGGGTGGTTTTGCGTGATCGACCAGGCACGATAGAGCTGCTCGGCGAGGATCACGCGCACCACGCCGTGCGGCAGGGTCATGCTGGAAATGCGCAGCATGCCTTCGGCACGCGCCTTGAGTTGCGGATCGAGGCCGTCGGCCCCGCCGATCAGGAAAGCCGTGTCGCGGCCATCCTGCTGCCACGCCATCAACTGCTGCGACAGGCCGACGCTGGTCAGGTCCTTGCCGCGTTCGTCGAGGGCGATGATGCGCACGCCCTTGGGCAGGACGGCTTCGATGCGCTCGCGTTCGAGCGCCATCGCCGTGGCGGCGGTCTTGCTGCCGGAACGCTCCACCGGCTTGATTTCTTTCAGCACGATGCGCAATTCCGGCGGCATGCGCTTCGCGTATTCCGCGAAGCCCGTCTCTATCCAGGCCGGCATTTTATGGCCGACCGCAGCGATGATGAGCTGCATCGAGGCTTACGCTTCGACTTTTTTGATACGCTTGATCACGGTTTTTGCCGGTGCAGCATCGACTGCCGGCTTGGCCGCGCGCGGGGCGCGTACTTTTTTCTCCGGCAGCGCTTTCAGCGCTTTCACGGCAGCCGCTTCGGTCTTGGTAGGCGCGACTTTCACGGTCTTGCCGACGGCTTTGGAAGCGGTGGCTTTTTTCGCCGGGGCTTTCTTGGCGGCGGTGGCAGCGGTGGCTTTCTTCGCTGGCGTTTTCTTTTCGATCACGGGCGAAGCTTCCACATTGGCCTTGCTTGCCGCCAGATGGCCGCTGACCTTTTTCGGCTCGTCGCCGGCCGCTTTTTTCGGCGCGCGCTTGGCGGCGCCCAGCTTGACCGGAGTGTCGCCCCAGATTTCTTCCAGGCGGTAGTAGGCGCGGATAGGCGCTTGCATGATGTGGACGATCATGTCGCCCAGATCGACCAGCACCCATTCACCCGTTTCCTCGCCTTCCATGCCGATGATTTGGCCGCCGGCGTCCTTGACCTTGTCGCGCACCGAGGCGGCCAGCGCCTTGGTTTGACGGTTCGAGGTGCCGGAGACGATCGCGATGCGGTCGAACAGGCTGGTCAGATGACTCGTTTCGAAGACGGCGATGTCTTGGCCTTTGACGTCTTCAAGGGCGTCAACGACGAGGGTTTGCAGTTTTTTGATATCCATTTAGCTTTTGTATAAATTATGTTGTTCAATATAGTCTAGCACTAGCGGGGAAACAAGCGAGTTTGCCCGATTCCCCCGTTGTAATGCCGCACGTATTTCGGTGGCGGAGATATCCACCGCGAAGTCCTGTGCCAGATAAGTCAGACCGTGCGGCGTGTTGCGGATGCTTTCCAGAGACCCCAGGCGGCGCGAAAATGCATCGGCGACCACTTGCGGTACTGCTGTGTCATTCAGCGCGAAGCCTGGGCGGGCCGCGACGCAGATATGCGCGTATTCAAATAATTGCTGCCATTCGCGCCATGTCGCGAGCCGCTGCAACTGGTCGGCGCCCATCAGGAAAACGATGGAAGCGCGCGGTCCCAGCTCGGCGCGTACCTGGCGCAAGGTATCGATGGTGTAGCTGGCCAGGCCATGTTCGCTGCGCTCGATTTCCTGGCGGTCGATCACCACGGGCAGGGGCAGGCCGGCGAAGGCCAGGCTGGCCATCTCGGCGCGCTGCTGGCCGGTGGCGCCCAGCTTGCTCTTTTGCCAGGGCGCGCCGGCCGGAATCACGCGCAGTTCATCGGCGTGCAGCAGGCTGGAAAAATGCGTGCCCAGCGCGACATGGCCCATATGCACCGGATCGTAGCTGCCGCCCAACAGGGCCACGCATGCCGTACTGCTCGCAGTACTACCCGCCGTGCCAACTTCCGTCACGCCTGCAGCCAGTCGCGATGCACGAGGAAGTCAGTATACAACGCCGCTTCGGGACTGCCCGCTTCCGGGTGCCAGTCGTAGCGCCACTTGACCACGGGCGGCATCGACATCAGGATCGCCTCGGTGCGTCCGCCCGACTGCAGGCCGAACAGGGTGCCGCGGTCGAACACCAGGTTGAACTCGACATAGCGTCCGCGCCGGTAGCACTGGAAATCGCGTTCGCGTTCGCCATAGGGCGTGTCCTTGCGGCGCGCCAGGATCGGCACATAGGCGTCGATAAAGGCGTCGCCGGCGCTGCGCAGCATGGCGAAACTGTCGTCAAAACCCAGGGCGTTGAAGTCGTCGAAGAAGATCCCGCCGGCGCCGCGCGCTTCGCGCCGGTGCTTCAGGTAGAAGTAATCGTCGCACCACTGCTTGAACTTCGGATGCAGTTCCGCGCCAAACGGCGCCAGCGCGTCATGGCACACCTGGTGAAAGTGCTTCACGTCTCCCGCGTCGCCGTAATACGGCGTGAGGTCCATGCCGCCGCCGAACCACCATACGGGTTCGCCATCGGCATTCACGGTGCTGAAAAAGCGCACGTTCATGTGCACCGTGGGCGCGTAGGGATTGCGCGGATGCAGCACCAGCGATACGCCCATCGCTTCCCATGCCTTGCCACCGAGTTCAGGGCGCGCGGCCGCGGCCGATGGCGGCAATGCGGCGCCGGTGACGTGCGAAAAATTCACGCCGCCACGCTCGAACACATTGCCTTCCTCGATCAGCCGCGAAATGCCGCCGCCGCCCTCAGGGCGTTGCCAGGCATCGGTCAGGAAGGGCTTGCCGTCCTGCGCTTCGAGCGCCTGCACGATACGGCTTTGCAAATCGAGCAAATAAGCCTTGACGGCCGAAGGAGAGGGAGTTGACGACATCGCGTGGGCCGACGAGGCCGAAATAAAAAAGTAAGGACGGATTGTACCCTGTAACGGATTTTTGTGATAGCAAAACCGGCGATGCTGTTGCCGGCCCTGCTTTACTGAGGCGGCTTGTCCTGTATTACCTGCACCTCGAATTGGGGCGCATCCGCGCTTGGCTGGCGGGCGCCCTCCACCATGCTTGCCGCGCGCTGTTGCAGGTCCGTGCGTTCGATCGTGTCGGCCGGCTGCCCCAGCGGTGTCACGGGCACTGGCTGCTCGCGCTTGAACCATGCGCGTCCTGCGTACGTCAGCATCGTCAGTATCGCCAGCAGCAGTGCCGCAGCCATGATGGTGGAGGGGCGCGGGCGGGGCCGGCCATATTGAGTCGGCGGTTTGCCGGCGGCATCGACGATCGCGCGCGCCAGTTGCGAGCCGTTCGCGCGCGTGCGCGCTTGCAGCTCCTTGTATTGCAGCGGCGATAGCGTGCCCTGTTTCAGCATGTGGCGCAAGGCCGCGACGGGCGTGGCGGCCAGGTGATAGTCTGGCAGGCTGTCGTGGGCGGCGTCGCGCTGAAACTGGTTGATCAGGTTCTCGCCGTACAGCGCATCGACCGCTTGCCGGTTCACCTGCTGCAGCGCGGCGCTGGCCAGTTGCCGGCGTGGTTCGTCGGCGGGCAGCTTGCGCAGCATCCTGAAAAAACGCTCCTCGGGCACCAGTTCTGCGCTCAGCAGCCAGGCCAGCGTCTTGATCCGGTCGGCATTCATCGGCAGTTCGGGCACATCGATGTCTTCGGCAGCATTGTGCGCGCGCTGCAGCTCGATGATCTGCAGTTCGGCCAGCGTATCGTCGTATTCGTCGCTGGTGATCAGGTCCAGTTGCCGCAGTTCGCCGAGCGGTTTGAGGCGCGGATCGGTGCTCATGGCCGCAGGCCTCCGGTCACGACACCGTAAAGCACGGACATCACCAGGATCATGCCCAGCACGATCAAGGCGCCTTTCCAGGCCGGTGGCCGCTTGTACGGGATGCGGTCGTGACCGTGCCGCAGCCGGGACGCGTCCATGATTTCGCGCGCCAGTGCGCTGCCATGTTCACGCACGTGCGCTTCCAGCGCCTCGAACTGCTGCGTGGATAGTACGCCGTTGACCACCAGCCAGCGCATGGCGATCCAGGGCGTGTAGAACAGGCGGTCGGCCGGCACCGCCGCATGTGCAGCATCGCGCTGGAACTGGTTCAGCAAATCGAGCTCGTACAAGGCGTCGACCTCGCGGCGGTTGTAGTACCGCACCCCCTCTGCTGCCAGCGCCTGTTGCCGGGGTGGCAGTGTGGCCACGCGCTTGTCGAAGTCGTTCTTGGGCAGCAGATCGGTCAGCAGCAGCCAGCCCAGGGTGCTGACCAGGTCGGCGTCCTGCGCCAGTTCCGGCATGTCGACCGGCTCCTCGGGCGGGTGCAGGCGCTCATGGGCGGCGACATCGCGTTCGGCGTTGGCCTCGTCGAGTTCCTGCGCGGTGATCAGGCCCAGCTGGTGCAACTGGTCCAGCGATGCGTGGGGCGGTTCGATATGCATGGACTGACTCTTTTAGCTTGGCCTGGCGCAGTTCGCCGGCCGGCGCCCTTGCGCATGCCGGACCGCGTGTTTTGCATCACCGCTGACGCCGGACGCGATGCGCTGGGCCATGGACTTGAATTGCGCGCGCGGCAGCAGTCCCACATGCAGCAAGGTGCCGGGCAGCGGCGTACCGATGGCAAGCTGCGGCAAGTCGGGATGCGCCAGCGCCTGCTCGCGCTGGCGGCGCGTGAGCAGCTTCAGCACATGCAGCGCCTCGACGGAAGTATGCGCGGACACGGGGAGGTTGCTTGTCATCGGGAGTGGGTTTGTCAAGAATCAAGGTGATGAATTTTACAATGCAATCCCGTTTCCCTAGCGTACTATTGAAGTGGCGCCTGATCCAGTTCTGTCCTGAACTGGGGTGTCACTGACCAGTTCTTGCCATCTTTGCTGCGCTGGAAAGTAAAGTCGCCTTGCTGCAGCACCGAGACGGCCAGCACCTTGCTTGCGGCAGCGGGCGCAAGGTCGTTACGGGCCAACAGCAGGCGGCAGGACACCACGCCGGGCAATATCTCCTTGCATGGTGCCAGCGCTTCAATATCGCCAATTTCACGGTAGTGCTGCGGCGACACCACTGCGTTGAGATTGACATGGTAAAGCGGCTTGCCGCGCAGTGTATCCATGCCGGCCAGCACCGCCTTCTTCAGCCCATCGCGCCCGATGGGCTGGCCCTGTTGCGCAAAGCCGCCGTGCCAGGCGATGTCGGCAAAGCGCGTTTGCACGATGCCCGGATGCGCGTGGTCATATTCGAGCCGGCTTTTGCGGCGGCCTTCCACCCGCGAAATGGTCCAGGCGAATTGCAGCGGCTTGCCGTCCTGGATGACGGTGGCCAGGCAGCCACGGGTTTTTTGCGACCAGGCATAGCCGGCCTGTTGGATATCGTGCAGGCTGAATTTGCCATCCGTGACCGCGGCCACGGTTTGTCTGGTGTCGCAGCGTGGTACGGAATAACTGCCGAACCAGTACCAAGCCAGGGCGGCAACGAGCAGTGAGGCAAGCGTCAGCCAGGCAAGGAGGCTCACCGGGGCATCGTTGTCTGGTGCGGCAAGGCGGGTTGGCATGCTCATGGCGGGGAATGGGGGCAATCAAAATGAAAACGGGCCGGGGCGGATGAATTCCGCGCCGGCCCGCCGTGTGATCGTTATGGGGCGATCAATGCTTCAAACCGCGCCAGCCAATGTCGCGGCGGTACTGCGCGCCGTCGAAATGGATTTTTTCCACGGTTTCATATGCCTGCTTCTGCGCCATCTTGATGCTGTCGCCCAGGCCCACCACGCACAGCACGCGCCCGCCGTTGGTGACCAGGCGTTCGCCGTCGATGCGGGTGCCCGCATGGAAGGTGACGGCGTCCGGCGTTTCGGCCGGGATGTCGCCGATCGGCGTGCCCTTGACGGGATCGTCCGGATAGCCGGCGGCGGCCATCACGACGCCAACGGCCGTGCGGCGGTCCCATTCCAGTTCCACGGCGTCCAGCGTGCCGTTGACGGCGTGTTCCATGACGGTGACGAGGTCGGTTTTCAGGCGCGCCATGATGGGCTGCGTTTCCGGGTCGCCCATGCGGCAGTTGAATTCCAGCGTCTTCGGCGTGCCCTTGTCGTCGATCATCAGGCCCGCGTACAGGAAGCCCGTGAACGTGATGCCGTCCTTGGCCATGCCCTGGATGGTCGGCACGATGATTTCGCGCATGACGCGCGCATGCATGGCCGGCGTGACGATGGGTGCCGGCGAATACGCGCCCATGCCGCCCGTGTTCGGGCCCTGGTCGTGGTCCTTCAGGCGCTTGTGGTCCTGGCTGGTGGCCAGCGGCAGGATGTTCTTGCCGTCGCACATGACGATGAAGCTCGCTTCTTCGCCGGCGAGGAATTCCTCGATGACGATGCGCGCGCCGGCGTCGCCGAACTGGTTATCGGACAGCATCATGTCGACCGCCTGGTGCGCTTCTTCCAGGGTCATGGCAACGACGACGCCCTTGCCGGCGGCCAGGCCATCGGCCTTGATGACGATCGGCGCGCCCATGGCGTCGACGTAGGCATGCGCGGGAGCGACGTCGGAAAACGTCTGGTAGGCGGCCGTCGGGATGCCGTGGCGCTGCATGAAGGCCTTGGCGAAGTCCTTCGACGATTCCAGCTGCGCCGCTTCTTTCGTGGGGCCGAAGATTTTCAGGCCGCGCGAGCGGAACAGGTTGACGATACCGGCCGCCAGCGGCACTTCCGGGCCGACGACGGTCAGGCCGATGTGTTCCTGCTGAACGAAGTCGGCCAGCAATTGCGGGTCGCTGATGTCGAGATTGACCAGGCGCGCATCGCGCGCGGTGCCGCCGTTGCCCGGCGCGACATACACCATCTGTATGCGTTCGGACTGGGCCAGTTTCCAGGCCAGGGCGTGTTCGCGGCCGCCAGAGCCGACTACCAGAATTTTCATAGGGACCGTTCGTTCAGTGTGGGTTGCAGGGCGGCGGTGCCGCCCTTGTGTGCAGAGTGATTAATTCTCGATGAGGGCGTTGGTGAAGACTTCCTGGACATCGTCCAGCAATTCCAGCGCATCGATCAGCTTTTGCATCTTGATGGCGTCGTCGCCCGTGTAGACGGTTTCCGTCGCCGGTTTCATGATGACTTCGGCCACTTCGGCCTTGAAGCCGGCCGCTTCCAGCGCTTCCTTGACGGCGGCGAAATCGTGCACGGGCGTGACCACTTCGAAGCCGCCTTCTTCATCGGCGATGACGTCGTCGGCACCGGCTTCCAGGGCCGCTTCCATCAGCTTGTCTTCGTCGGTGCCCGGCGCGAACAGCAACTGGCCGCAGTGCTGGAACATGAAGGCGACGGAGCCTTCGTTGCCCATGTTGCCGCCATTCTTGTTGAAGGCGTTGCGAACCTCGGCCACCGTGCGCACCTTGTTGTCGGTCATGCATTCGACGATGACGGCCGCGCCGCCCACGCCGTAGCCTTCGTAGCGCACTTCTTCATAGTTGGCGCCATCGACGCCGCCGCTGCCGCGGTTGATCGCGCGCTGGACGTTGTCTTTCGGCATATTGGCGTCAGCCGCCTTGTCGACGGCCAGGCGCAGGCGCGGATTGGTGATGGCGTCGGCGCCGCCCATGCGGGCCGCGACCGTGATTTCCTTGATCAGGCGCGTCCAGATTTTGCCGCGCTTGGCATCGGTGGCAGCCTTTTTATGCTTGATATTGGCCCATTTGCTATGTCCTGCCATGTCGAATCTTCCTTAGACGGGTGTTCAATTGTGGCCGACATTTTAGCATATCGGCCCCCTGCGAAGCGGCATGGCCCCGTCATCAGGATGACACAATCTGTTGCTAAAGTGACGCGCTTTCACCATATCGAGGGCGCGACATCATGGCAAGTCAAATGGACAGGCGGCAATTTCTGAAATTGGGCGGCTTTATTACCGTCTCCGTGGCTACTGTCGGCCTTGCCGCCTGCGGCAGCACCGATTACAGCGATCCTGGCGTGCCGCTGGCCTCGGGCAGCGACTGGAAATTCCCGCAGAGCGTGGCTTCGGGCGACCCGCGTCCGGATAGCGCCATGCTGTGGACGCGCGTCGTGCCCGCCAGTTTCGACGCCGTCGCGCCCGCCGTGGCCGGCAAGTCGGACGTGGCCGTGCGCCTGATCGTCAGCGCCAGCGACAATACGGCCGCCCTGGGCGGCAATACGGCCCTGGCCGGCACGCCCATCGTCGACGCCAAGCTGCCCCTGAAAGCCGATTTCGACAATACGCTGCGCCACAAGGTAACGGGCTTGCAGCCGGGCCAGGTGTATTTTTACCAGTTCATCGCCGGCGACGTGCGCTCGAACGTGGGCCGCTTCAAGACGGCGCCCGCCGCCACGGCCGACGTGTCGCAGCTGCAGTTCGCCTACCTGACGTGCCAGGACTGGAGCATCAACCACTGGGGCGCGCTGTCGCACATCGCCGCCAACGAAGCGCTCGATTTCATCGTCCACCTGGGCGATTACATCTATGAAACGGTGGGCGAGGCCTTCCAGAGCGGTGCCGTGGAAAGCCGCCACGACCAGCTCAAACTACCCGACGGCACGTATAAAAGCGGCACGTCCGGCGCAAAATACGCGACCACGGTGGCCGATTACCGCTATCTGTACAAGAAATACCGCACCGATACGCGCCTGCAAGCCGTGCACGAGCGCTTCGCCTTCATCGCCATCTGGGATGACCATGAATTCACGGACGACGCCTGGCAGGATGCCTCCACCTACGAGGGCATCGTGGCGCTTGATGGCAGCGATCTGCACCAGCCGGCCCGCCGCCGCAGCGCCAACCAGGCATGGTTCGAATACATGCCGGCCGACGTCACGTTCGATGCCGCCGCGACAACGTTCCAGAACATCCAGATCTACCGCGATTTCCAGTTCGGCAAACTGATGCAGCTGGTGATGACGGACGAGCGCCTGTACCGCGCCGACCATGCGATCGCCGAGTCGACCATCAACCCGGCCACGGGCAAGCCGCTGGGCAGCATCGGCAGCCGCTACCTGGTGCCGCAAGCGCTGTTCGACAGCGTGGAAGGGCAGAAAATGGCGGCCGCCACCAAGGCCGGCGCCGACCCGCTGGCCTTTGTTGCCATGCTGGGCAGCACCCAGCGCGACTGGTGGAAAAGCAAGATGAAGGCGGCCACCTCCACCTGGAAGCTGTGGGGCAATGAAGTGTCCCTGCTGCGCATGGGCTTGAATGGCACGGATGCGATTGCCACCTTGCTGGCCTTGAGCGCCATGGCCAACGTGGGCAAGGCCATCGCCAGCACCTTGCCGCTGGTGGGCGGCAGCGTGCCGCTGGCCTCCAGCATCGTGGCCGCCTCGACGGCCGGTGCATCGCAGTCCGTGGCACAGGCGGCGGCCATGGCCATTGCCGGCGCGGCAGCCAACGCCGGCGCGCAGGGCGCCGCTGCCGTGGGCGCCGGCTTGAGCGCGGCCCAGGCCGGCATCACGGTCGCCGCCTACAACAGCGGCTCACCGGCCGCCGCCGCGCAAGTGATCGCCTTTGGCTGGATCAAGCCCGACGTGCAGGCCAAGGGCGCCGCGTCCAGCTTCGTCGCCGCGTCGGGCCAGCAGGCGGCGCTGGCGCCGTTCTTCACGCGCTTCCTGCTCAATTGCGACCAGTGGGATGGCTACAACAGCGAGCGCAAGAATTTGATGGCGCACCTGAAAACGAATGCCATCGGCAATGTGGTGGCGATTACCGGCGATATCCACTCGTTTTTTGCCGGCACGGTCAGCGACGACTTCGACGCGGCCGGCGGCGGCACGCCCGTCATGGTGGACCTGGTCTCGGCGGGCGTCAGCTCGGATTCCTTCTTCAGCTACCTGAAGTCGGCCGCCGGCGCCATGGGCGACATCGGCACCCTCGTCAGTTATCCGCTGGCCATTCCCGTCACGGGCCTGGGCACGGTCAATCTCGACGTCAACCTGCTCGACTACACCATGGGCAAGACCGTCCCCACCGTTGACAGCCTGCTGGAACAGTTGCGCGTGCAACTGCGCGGCGCCCTGGCCGCCAAGGGCGTGCCGGAAGCCCAGCTGGATGCGACGGTCGCTGCCGTGCAGGCTGGCTTGAAAGCGAGCACTGACTTCAGTGCGACCCTGCTGGGCCTGGCGCAGCAATTGTCCGGCCTGGGCAACAACCCGTGGATCAAGCACCTGAACACGGATGCGCAGGGCTACACGGTGGTGACCTTGACGCCCGGCAAGCTGGTGGCGCAGTTCAAGCAAGTGAATAAACTGATCGGCACGGCGGCGCCGTCGAACGTGATTGCGCGGGTGACGACGGCCACAGTGACGACGGGCGCGGCGGCGGTGGTCATTTCTTAAACTTATTTATTAAACGTCAACCCCAAAGAAGGCCGGGGTCGGACCCTCAGGGTCCGACCCCGGTATTTGCCGCTGGGGTTATCAGCTTGCTTTCGCTTTTGCCATTACAATCTGGGCATGAGCTCCAGTTCCCCGCAAGCAACCCCATCTCCGCTTCCCCGTTCCGTCTACCTCGGTGGCCTGGCCATCGCCGTGGGCGGGGCGGTGCTGTTTTCCACCAAGGCCATCGTCGCCAAGCTGCTGTACCGCTACCAGATCGACGCCGTCACCCTGATCGCCTTCAGGATGATCTTTTCGCTGCCCGTATTCGCCGTCATCGCCTGGTGGAAGATGCGCACGGAGCCGCCGTTATCAAACAGCGACCGCTGGCGTCTCGTCGGGCTGGGTCTGGTCGGCTATTACCTGTCCAGTTATCTGGACTTCCTGGGCCTGCAATACATATCCGTGGGGCTGGAGCGCCTGATCCTGTTTCTCACGCCCACCTTCGTGCTCCTGATTACCACCGTGTACTTCAAGCAGCGCATCAGCCGCCTGCAATGGCTGGCCTTGCTGACCTCGTATTGCGGCATCGTGCTGGTGTTCGTGCACGACTTGCAGGGCGGCGCCAGCAATGTGGCGCTGGGTTCCACCCTCGTGCTGGGCTCGGCCTGCTCGTATGCCGTGTATCTGCTGGGCTCGGGCGAGCTGGTGAAACGCATCGGCTCCATGCGCCTGGTCAGCTACGCGATGTGCGTGGCCAGCTTTGCCTGCATCGCCCAATTCTTCATCCTGCGCCCCGTCGAATTGCTGATCCAGCCCATGCCCGTGTATGGCTTGTCATTGCTCAATGGCATCTTTTGCACGGTGATGCCCGTCTTTATGACGATGATCGCCGTCGAGCGCATCGGCGCGCCCGTCGCTTCGCAGGCGGGGATGATCGGCCCCGTGTCGACCCTGTTCCTGGGCGCCATGATCCTCGACGAACCGATTACCAACTGGCAACTGGCCGGCACCAGCCTGGTATTGGCCGGTATTTACTTACTGTCGAAAAAGAAATAATTCCTCCAACCACTGAAATGGTCCTCACCATGAAAACACGCATCGCCCTGATTGCCCACGACAAGAAAAAAGATGACATGATTACCCTGGCGGGCGAATACCTGGACTTTTTGCAGGGCTGCGAACTGTCGGCCACGGGCACGACTGGCGGCCGCCTGATCAACGAGCTGGGCCTGGCCGTCGAGCGCAAGCATTCGGGCCCGTTCGGCGGCGACTTGCAGATCGGCTCGCTGCTGGTGGAAGGCTTGATCGATTGCGTGATCTTCCTGCGCGACCCGATGACGCCGCAGCCGCACGAGCCGGACATCAACGCCCTGGTGCGCGCCTGCGACGTGCACAACGTGGCGTGCGCGACGAATCTGTCGTCGGCGCATCTGGTGCTGTCGCAACTGCAGGCGCGTGCCGGCGCGGCCGCCTGATTTACCCAGACAAGGAGAGAAGCATGAGCGCAACGATTACCACCAAAGCCATCCGCGTACAGCGCGTGGGCGGCCCGGAAGTGATGGAATACGTGGATGTGGAATTGCCGCCGCCCGGTCCCGGCGAGGCGCGCGTGAAACACGAGGCCATCGGCCTCAATTTCATCGACGTGTATTTCCGCACGGGCTTGTACCCGCAGCCGCTGCCGAATGGCTTGGGCGTGGAAGGCGCGGGCATCGTCGAGGCGGTGGGCGAGGGCGTCACGGAAGTGAAGGTCGGCGACCGGGTGGCCTACGCGGCGCGTATCAATGGCGCGTATGCGCAGCAGCGCAACCTGCCGGCGGCCCTGCTGCTGGTGCTGCCCGAACGCATCGGTTTCGATACGGCCGCCGCCATGATGCTGCAAGGCTTGACGGTGCAATACCTGTTCCACCGCACGGTGGCGCTGAAGGCGGGCGATACCATCCTGTTCCACGCGGCCGCGGGCGGCGTGGGCCTGATCGCCTGCCAGTGGGCCAAGGTGCTGGGCGTGAACCTGATCGGCACGGCCGGTTCCGATGAAAAGGCGGCGCTGGCCAAGGCGCATGGCGCGGCCCACGTCATCAACTACAACACGGAAAACTTCGTCGAGCGCGTGCGCGAGATCACGGGCGGCAAGGGCGTCTCCGTGGTCTACGATTCCATCGGCAAGGATACGTTTACGGGTTCGCTCGACTGTCTGGCGCCGCTGGGCATGATGGTCAGCTTCGGCAACGCCTCCGGTCCCGTGCCGGCATTTACGCTCAGCGAACTGGCCTCGCGCGGCTCGCTGTTCATCACGCGCCCGGCCCTGTTCAGCTATGCCTCGAACCGCGCGAACCTGGAAGAGATGGCCACTTCGCTGTTCGGCGTCGTCAGCAGCGGCGAAGTCAAAATCGAGATCAACCAGCGCTACAGCCTGGCCAATATCGCCCAGGCGCACACGGACCTGGAAGGGCGCAAGACGACCGGTTCGACCATCATCGTGCCATGAGCGGCGGCAGCGAAAGAGACGGCGCGCCGAAATTCGGCCGCCTGCTGATCGTGCTGTTGTTGGCCGTGGCCCTGATCGGCGCGCTCACCTTTGCCGCCGAGGCGTATTACTCATAGGCATAAAACAGACATGAAAAAAACCGGCTGGCGCATCGCTGCACCAGCCGGTTTTTTTTGTCTTGCCACGAAATTATTCTATTTTCACTTCGACTTTGCGTGGCACGCCGCTCTGGCCGGGGAAGTCGGCAAAGGCGCTCGCTACCATGGCCGGCATCACTTGCGAGGTGGCGCGCTTGTTGCTGGTCGATTGCACGGTCACGTCGTACAGTTTCTTGCCGTTGCGGTCATTGATGGTGATGCGCAATTCGCGTTCGTATTTGTGGCGTACGCTTTCTTCCACATCCATCGGGCCATACCAGTAGGGGTTGTAGCCGAAGCGGCCATAGCCTGGCCATGCGCCGTAGCGGTAGCCGTAGCGGCCAGGCCAGTAGCCGGGACCATACCAGAACGGGTCGGTGGCTTGCAGCACGCGTTCAGGATAGTCGACGGTGGAAAAATTCATCGCCACGCGCAAATTGGCTGCCGCGGGGCCGGAAGCTTCGCCGAAGCCGTGCTTGGCCAGTTCCGCGCGCACCAGGTTCTGGTAGCTGCGGTATTCCAGCGTGTCGTCTTCCGCCGCTGGCGCTTCAAACGCATACGATTTGTCCTGCAATTGCGCGGGCCACTCATGGAAGACGGTGACATCGCTGCGTATGGTGGTGGCGCATCCGGTCAGCAACACGGTCAATGCGGCCATCATGATGGTGAGATATCGTTTCATTGCATGACCTCCTGATTAGTAGACGCAATTCATCGCTTGGTATTATAAGAATAGTTCTATTTGTTTCTATTCATTATTACAGAATGTTACCTGGTATGTCGGCGTGTAAGGGAATCCAACATTCCTGAGCTGAATCGCGACTATCGGCGGCTGGTGTTGGTAAAATAGGCTTTTGCCTCCGCTCCCACCCAAATCCCTATGCGCACAGACAGCCCTCAGACGATTTACCGCAAAGATTACACGCCGCCCAGCTTCCTGGTCGACAGCGTCGAACTTGGTTTCGATCTTGATCCCGCCCGCACAGTGGTGGCGAGCCGGATCCGCATGCGCCACAACCCTGCCAGCACCAGCCGCAGCATCGAATTGCATGGCGAACACATCGAACTGGTGCTGGTGCGCCTGAACGGCAAGCAGCTGAAACCGTCGCAATACAAGCTGACGGCCGGCATGCTGACCATCCCCAAGGCCCCGGACGAGGTGCTGCTCGATATCGAGACCGTGCTGGCGCCGCAGGACAATACCTCGCTGTCCGGCCTGTACGTGTCGAACCATAATTTCTTCACGCAGTGCGAAGCGGAAGGCTTCCGCCGCATCACCTTCTTCCCGGACCGCCCGGACGTGATGGCCAAGTACACGGTCATGTTGCGCGCCGACAAGGAACGCTATCCGGTGCTGCTATCGAATGGCAACCTGATCGAAGAGGGCGACCTCGGTGATGGCCGCCATTACGCCAAGTGGGAAGACCCGTTCAAGAAACCGTCCTACCTGTTCGCGCTGGTCGCCGCGCGCCTGGTGTGCCAGGAAGAGCGCTACACGCTCAAGTCCGGCCGCGAAGTGCTGCTGCAGGTGTGGGTGGAAGAGGGCAACCTCGATAAGACCGATTACGCCATGCAGTCGCTGAAAAACTCGATCCGCTGGGACGAGGAGCGCTTCGGCCTGGAGCTGGACCTGGACCGCTTCATGATCGTCGCCGTGGGCGACTTCAACATGGGCGCCATGGAAAACAAGGGCCTGAACATCTTCAACACCAAGTACGTGCTGGCCAATCCGCGCGTGGCGACCGACGTCGATTACGCGGGCATCGAAGCGGTGGTGGGCCACGAATACTTCCATAACTGGACCGGCAACCGCGTGACGTGCCGCGACTGGTTCCAGCTGTCGCTGAAAGAAGGCTTGACTGTGTTCCGCGACCAGGAATTCTCGGCCGACATGATCGGCACGGACACGGGCCGCGCCGTCACGCGCATCGACCAGGTGCGTACCCTGCGCCAGGCGCAGTTCCCCGAAGACGCGGGCCCGATGGCCCATCCCGTGCGTCCCGACTCTTTCGTCGAGATCAATAACTTTTATACGGTCACCATCTACGAGAAGGGCGCCGAAGTGGTGCGCATGTACCAGACCCTCGTGGGCCGCGACGGTTTCCGCAAGGGCATGGACCTGTATTTCGAACGCCACGATGGCCAGGCCGTGCAGTGCGACGACTTCCGCGCCGCCATGGCGGACGCGAATGACCGCGACTTCAGCCAGTTCGAACGCTGGTACAGCCAGGCCGGCACGCCCGTCGTCACCGCTTCCACGCGCTACGACGCCGCCAGCCGGACGTTCGATCTGACCCTGGCGCAAAGCTGTCCCGCCACGCCGGGCCAACCGAAAAAACTGCCTTTCCACATTCCCGTCACCGTCGGCTTGCTGGCTGCCGATGGCAGCGACCTGCCGCTGCACGTGGATGGCGTGGCGTCGAACGGCGCTGCCAGCGTCGTGCTGGAATTGACGCAGGCGTCGCAGACCTTCCGCTTCACGAATGTGACGGAAGAACCCGTGCCATCGCTGCTGCGCGATTTTTCCGCGCCCGTGGTGCTGGAATACGGCTATACCGATGCGGAGCTGCTGCACCTGTTCCGCCACGACAGCGATCCCGTGAACCGCTGGGAAGCGGGCCAGCGCCTGGCCATGGAGCGCCTGCTGAAACTGACCGCCGCCGTCGCCGCCGGCGAGACCCTGGCGCTGGACGACACCTTCATCGCAGCGCAGCGCGCCCTGCTGGCCGATGACACCCTCGATCCTGCCTTCCGCGAGCTGGCCCTGATCCTGCCGTCGGAAACCATCATCGCCGAGCGCATGGCGCAAGTCGACCCGCAGGCGATCCATGCGGCGCGCCAGTTCATGCGCCGTACCATCGCGGCAGCCCTGAAACCTGAATTGCTGGCGCAATACCACGCCAACCAGACGCCGGGCGACTACAGCCCCGACGCCCTGTCGGCCGGCAAGCGGGCCTTGAAAAACCTGGCCCTGTCGTATCTGCTGATCGCGCCCGAAGCGGCGGAGCTGGACCTGGCGCGGCTGCAGTTCGACAATGCCGGCAACATGACGGACCGCGCCGCGGCGCTGGCGGCGCTGATTCATTCCGGCTCGCAGCCGCATGCGCAGGCGGCCTTGACCAGTTTCTATACCGACTTCGAGAACGAGGCGCTGGTGGTCGACAAGTGGTTCGCCATGCAGGCGGCCGCGCCGACGACCGACGTGCAAGCCGTGCGCCAGCTGATGACGCATCCGGCCTTCACCTTGAAGAATCCGAACCGCGCGCGCAGCCTGATCTTCAATTTCACCAACGGCAATCCATCGCAATTCCATGCGTCCGACGGCAGCGGCTACGCCTTCTGGGCCGAGCAGGTCATCGCGCTCGACGCCCTGAACCCGCAAGTGGCCGCGCGCCTGGCGCGCTCCATGGACCGCTGGCGCCGTTACGTGCCGGCGCTGCAGAGCCACATGCGCACGGCGCTGGAGCAAGTCGCCGGCCAGGCCAGTTTGTCGAACGACGTGATGGAAGTGGTCAGCAAGGCATTGGCCAATTGATGCAGGTCGGATTACGCCCTGCGGGCTGATCCGACCTGCGCGCTCCGGGGGGCAGACCCGCCGGGTCTGACCCCAGGCAGCGCACGAGACGTATTTAAAACACTAACTAAGGGGTTTCATGAAACGCATCAGTCTTACGCAATACCTGGTTGAAGAGCAGCGCTCGAACAACAGCATCCCGGCCGAACTGCGCCTGCTGATCGAAGTCGTCGCGCGCGCCTGCAAGACCATCAGCCACGCCGTCGGCAAGGGCGCCCTCGGTGAAGTGCTGGGCACGGCCGACACGGAAAACGTGCAGGGCGAAGTACAGAAAAAACTCGACATCATCTCCAACGAGATTTTGCTCGAAGCGAACGAATGGGGCGGCCACCTGGCGGCCATGGCGTCGGAAGAGATGGAATCGATCCACCCTATCCCGAACCGCTATCCGAAGGGCGAATACATGCTGCTGTTCGACCCGTTGGATGGCTCGTCGAACATCGACGTCAACGTCTCGATCGGCACCATCTTTTCCGTGCTGAAGGCGCCGGACGGCATGGGCCAGCCGACGGAGCAGGATTTCATGCAGGCGGGCAGCAAGCAAGTGGCGGCCGGCTACGCCGTGTACGGCCCGCAAACCATGCTGGTGCTGACGTTCGGCAATGGCGTGAACTGCTTCACCCTGGACCGCGAGATGGGTTCGTGGGTCCTCACGCAAAGCAATATGCAGATTCCGCCGACGACCAAGGAATTCGCCATCAACATGTCGAACGCGCGCCACTGGCATCCGCCCGTGAAGCGCTATGTCGACGAACTGCTGGCCGGCGACACGGGCCCGCGCGGCACCAATTTCAACATGCGCTGGATCGCCTCGATGGTGGCCGACGTGCACCGCATCCTGAACCGCGGCGGCATCTTCATGTACCCGGCCGACCTGCGCGACACCTCGATGCCGGGCAAGCTGCGCCTGATGTACGAAGCGAACCCGATGGCCTTCATCGTCGAGCAAGCGGGCGGCGCGGCCACCGACGGCCAGCAGCGCATCATGGACATCGCCCCGCACAAGCTGCACCAGCGCGTGCCCGTCTTCCTCGGCTCGAAGGACGAAGTGGCCCGCGTCACCGCGTATCACGCCGAGTAAAAAGCCGCACTTTTCCACGATTTTCAACGGCCCGCAGCCGGGCCGCTAAAAAAATGCAAAAAAGTTCGCGTTGACACTAGCAAATTTTGTGCATTGTTTGTAGAATGTGGGTCTTCGCCGTTGTAGCTCAGTTGGTAGAGCAGCACATTCGTAATGTGAAGGTCGCCAGTTCGATTCCGGCCAACGGCACCAAGTATTCGTAAGATGTAGTACGGAAAAACCCAGATTAACCCGTTTTCATAGGGGGAAGCTGGGTTTTTTTACGTCCGCGTTTTCGGCGTAGTCCGGTATAAAACGCTTAAATCCTGCTACCATTTGCCAAAAATTGGCAAAGGGTTTGGCAAAAATGGCAGCACCAACAAAAGACGGCAAAGTATGGCGCCACAGGGTAATGGTCGCCGGAACACGTTTCAGCGGGACATTCGACACGAAGGCGGCTGCCTTGGCCTGGGAGGCTGAGCAGCGAATCAATGCTGGCGGCAAAAAAGCAGTGGTCAATACGAAGACCTGCGCCGATGCTTTCCGCAAGTACGAGCTTGAGGTATCGAAGTTGAAGCGAGGCCACAGATGGGAGGCGTTCCGCCTGGCGTTCTTTGCAGAGATGCCGCTCGGCTCCGTCAGGATGTGTGATTTGGATGCTACTCATATTGCTGCTTGGCGCGATGAACGGCTGCTATCTGTCCAGGGCGGTTCGGTAACCCGAGAAATGAACCTGCTGTCGCACGTATTTTCCGTCGCTCGTAAGGAGTGGAAATGGATATCGGCCAGTCCTACGGCCGACGTCGCGCGGCCAAAGGCAAAGCCGCCCCGAGATCGCCTTATTAGCTCCGAGGAGATCAAAAAGATTTGTATCGCTCTTGGTTGGGATCACCAGGCGGCCGGTGTGGTCCCGAAGACCAAGCAGCAGCGCATCGCCATAGCTTTCCTGTTCGCCATTGAAACTGCGATGCGTGCTGGGGAAATATGCTCGTTGCAGGCGGAAGATGTGAATGGTCGCGTGGCGCGGCTGCGGATGACGAAAAACGGATTGCCTCGCGATGTGGCCTTGTCGCCGCGTGCGGTGGAGTTGTGGGCTATGGTGCCAGAGGGGTTCGACTTGACGCCGGCGTCGCTCGATGCCATGTTCCGCAGGGCGCGCGATACGACTGGCATTAAGGGTTTGACATTCCATGATACGCGCCATGAAGCAATCACCAGGCTTGCTGGCAAACTTACCGTGCTGGACCTAGCGCGGATGGTGGGGCATCAGGATATTCGGCAGTTGCAAACCTACTACAATGCAACTGCCGACGATATTGCGGCAAGGTTAACCTAACGGAGTGGCATGACAGGTGCGGCATTAGCCGCTACGCCACATGGCTTTCAGTCCACTTGATTACTTCCCGCGCCTTGTACAGTGCTTGCGCGCGCCCTGGTGTTGGGAGTCGAATCGGACGGGGGAACGACGGTAGGCACACGATATCGTCGCGCACGGTGTCTACGGATCGCTTTAGATATGCGGCGATGTTCTTGGTGTCCCATAAGTCAACCTCGACAGGTAGCGGTGGTGGTAGTGGCTTGGACAGGCGCTCAAGCAGCTTCACCAGCATTTCTTCGGTACTCATACTTTTCCTTTCGTGTTCTCTACAAGTGATGCAGTTCTGATTTGCGCAACATATTTAATAAGCATGATTCGATACTGCCCGATTGACTCGCAACTATGCATAGGGCGTTCCGCAGTCATAGCTGGTACTCCAGGGCGCCGGTTGTACTCTTGATGGCCTCGATGGCCTCCAGTGGCACGGCGCGGAACATGCCGGCCCACTGGTGGTCCAGCTCCACCCAGGCGTGCAGCTCGCCATTGCCCACGTCGCGGCGCAGGTCGCTTACGGTGCCTGCCTGGTAGCCTTCGTCGGTATCGAAGGTCACTCGGTCGCCAATTGAGACCGGCTGAGAAAATTCAGGTGTTTGCATGGGTATCACTCCTTTTTATATTTGCGTTGCAGATGCGCCAAATGCGCGCTTGGCGCGCCTGGCTGCCGTTTTTTGTGGTGCAGATAGATGGCTTCGGTATCAATCCGGGCGCATGGCGCGCCCTCCCTATCAAAACTCCGTCCAACATAGAAGGACGGAGCAAAATTTATATTTTTCCCGATCGGATTTTCGATCGGATTTTTATTGGCCCATGCCGGGCGCGAACAGTTATTTACACCAGTCCGAGGAACGGCAAGGGCCACCCCGGCCCGGTCTATCGTCCAGCGGTAGCGGGTGGACTCATAGACCGCATGCGGCTGTGCCGCCAGATACACGCCTACCGGCCTGTGCACCTCCACCTGCTCATAGCGCCCTTCGACGCCCTCTACCCGCTTGGCAATCTGTATCGCGGCCTTGCGGCCTACGGTAGGCCCGCCCATGGCTCGGATGAAGCGGGCGAAGTCGGCGCGCTGGGCGATGGCCGGATTGTCGGACTCTACTTTCTGCGCGGCCTGGTAGGCTTCACGGATAGGCTCAGGCGCATTGCGCACCGACTCCTCCGACAGGCGGCGGAACTCGCGCCACACGCCCACCGGCACGCCGCCGATCTGCTGGAACTGGCGAATGCCCCACACCTGCGACCAGTACGTGACGCGCTGGGAGGCGGTGAATTCCATATTGCCGAACATATCGGGCGCGATGACGTAGGTTCTGCCGTCTTCGAATACCTTGTGATCCCCCACCCCGGAGCCGTCGATGTTCTTGCTGACGTATTTGGCGATATAGCCCGCCGCCGTGCCTTTTCCGGCCTCGATCCTCACCAGCTTGACGCGGTTTTTGATGGCGCCCGGCTCGTCACGGTCTTCATGCATAGCGTAGGCGCTTATCACGCATTCCATCGCGGTCTGGTGCTCAGGCGCGACGAACAGCAGCATGTGCCAGTGCGGGCATCCGTCCGTGTGCGGCTCAGCAATTCGGAAGCCGTAGGGCCGGATACCGCGACGGTGCAGCGATGACCGGATACGCTTCCATACGTCCGCCAGATAGGTCTGCGCCGCGCGCGGCGTCGGGCTGCCGAATTCCGTGTACTTTGCGTTCGTGCCGCCCACCGAGTGGTATTTGCTGGGACAAGTGACCGTCCAGAACATGCCGACGTGGCGCATCTTGTCAGCCACTTCTTCGAAGCCGCGTATGCGCAGCATCAATTCGCCTCGGCGCAGGGTTTTATTGCCCATGCCTAGCGCGGCCAGTTCGGCCAGACTGTAGACGTCGCCGTGCTCGTTGGTGGCCGTGACGGCTGCCAGTGCCTTCTGGTTTGCCTCGTTTTGCGCCGCTTGTGCCAGGCACGTTTCACGGCTTACATACGGGTCAGCGCGTACGTAGGTCAGGCCCAGCTGGATCGACGTGTGCTCAAAGCGACGCATCAATTCCTTGCGCAGTGCGCGGCGCCACCATGCGTGGTCTGCTGCGCGCGCGATGTAGCCGCCTATCGTCTTCTTATCGTCAGGCGGCAGCACGCCGCGCCTGGCGCATATCACATCAATTGCGGCCTTGATGGCGTGCTCATCATGCAGGCGCGCACAGACCTCGTAGCACTCGCGGGCGGCCTGCAAGGCGGCCACAGATATTGCACCTGGCCCGGTCATGGCGCCATTGCTGTCGGCCAGCGGCAGGCGCTGATCGTCGGCCAGCACGGCATCGACTACGCGCTGGCGCGGCACGTTCAAGCCGCCGAACATGCTCTGCACGGCGGCGGCCATGCGTGACGGTATGCCCATGGAAAGCATCAATGCACCTTCCCACTTGTCTCAGGCATGCGCCCGCCATTCATACATTTCTTGACCACACTGAGATTGCCTTGTAGCTTGTCCAGTTCGACCCAGATGCGGCCGCGCTCCAATGCATTGAATTTATTTAGGGCGTCGCGTGCACGCTCTTTTGGCATGCGCGCCGACATGACGGCTACCATGCGAGCGGCCAGCGGTACACGCGTCCAGTAGGCGGCGCGGAAAGCCTCGACATCTGCCGGTGTGGAGATCATCGCCAGCACAGCCGCAGAGCGTTCCATGCGCTGTTCGCGTGGTGTTGCATTGATCTGCGCGGACACAGCGTCCATTTCGGCCAGAAACGCCCTGGTTTCCAGCTCTTGTTTGGTTAGTGTCGGGCCGGCGACGGCTGCGACGGCTGCCAATTCATTGGCTATGCTGCGCATTTTCAACTCCCGATCCAACCAAATGCTGCCATCAACACAGGCGCGAACATGACAAGCCCGGCCATCAGGCCGCTGCAGAAGGTTTTCAGATTCTCTTTCATTAACTTCCTCTTTTTGGGTTTGAACGGGTTCAACACACTCAAAACCTTGTCGCGCGCGGCCAGAATCTCGGCGGCAGGCTGGAAGGACAGGTGATTGTCGATAAGGGACGCCGGCATGGTTCAGTCCTTGATGGCGCCGATGGCTCGCAGCACGTCAGGGGTAATGACGATCAGGAGCGACAGCAGCCAGACGCCGCAGGTTTTGGTCAGGCGCAGCATCAGCGTGTCCCTGCCTTGAGAAAATGTTCTGCCCAGTACGGGAGCGTGTGCGATGCGCCGCAGCAGTGCCGGGAACCCGCTTCAGTGGCGAAAATGTAGTTCACCTCGATGGGTAGCTTGCCGACCAGGGCGCGTTGCTTGGCTGGCGCGAAAAAGCCGTCACGCTCCAGTGCCTGCGCATCGCTGACGATGAAGGTCAGATTGGCGGCGCCGTAGGCGTGATAGGTCTTGGCAATCTCATGGATGTGTGCGGTCAGCGCCGCGATGCTGATGCCCGCGCTGGCTTGCAGCAGAAAACACGTCGGTGCCACGGGGACAATACAATTTTGCAAGGTCGGGCGGATCGTGCTTGATGCCATGGATGCGCCGGCATGGCTGGTGGCGTGCAGCGTGTTTTCCATCGGTTTTCCTTATTTCAGGTTGAACGAATCCCGCACGCTCAAAAGGGAGCGCAGCAGGGCACAGCAAAACAGGGGGAGTTACACCGGCCGGGTTACGGCGGCGCGAGGATCGGGATAGTCATCAGCAGCCCGCTGTCAGGTCCAGGGCGAGCTGGCTGGTGGCCGCCGCACGCGCATGCTGGGACATCGGGATGCGGATATCCGGCTTCGGCATGGCGGACAGCGAGAGGGTGCGCAGAACTTCCAGGCCTGCCACGAAAGAGTGCCCGCAGTCAGGGTTCTGGCACATGTAGGTGATTTCCTTGAACATGGCGGACATCGTGCGGCTTTTGACAGCGCGGACGGTGTATTCGCAATGCGGGCAGGGCAGGCCGATGACTCTCATTTCAGCTTTCTTTCCACTTGGTACAGGGCGCGACCGCGACCTGTCATGTTTTTCGACTGTATGCGTAAGCGCGACTTGACGAGCCATTCAGCCGCCTGATCGATACTTGCCAGCCCCTGGCGCTGGCGCACGAGTTCCAGCACCGCGCGCTCTTCGTCATTGAGGTGAATTTGATGGTCTGGCATTTTCTGTAACTTTAGAGTTGCTCAAAAGTGACTCGGTTTAAACGCTGCGACGCTGTACGCTGTCGATGGTGGCGTCATCCAGGGCGATCACGGCCAAGGCTTCACGCATCACGATCTGGCGCACTAGTACCGCAAGCTCTTCGCCCTGGTAGTTGGCGATCGAGGAAACGAGCTGGTGCTCGTAATCGTCCAGGCGCAGCATGACGCGGTGGCTGCGGATACGTTTTGCATCGGGGTACATGACGTGGTCCTTAGTGGGTGGGTTTGGATGCGAGTTCACGCTTGTAGTCGGCGAGGCCGCGCAGGATCAGGAAGCGGAGAAACCAGGCACGGGATCGTTGCTGCTCTGATGCGAAGGTTTCAACTTCCTGCACTTCGTCAGGTGCCAGGCGGACGCCCAAAGGCTGCGACGTAGCGCCCTTGGTAATGCGTCCGGTTTTGGATACGTTTTTCATAATGTTATGATGTGTAATCGCTACAGGATGGCGTAACTATAGTATGTTAAAACATACTTGTCAATATATATGTATGGATAAAAATATTTTTGGTGATAGATTAAGGCAGGAGCGAACACGCCTGGGCCTTACACAAGAAGCGTTCGCGGCAATTGGTGGCGTGAAAAAACTCGCTCAGATTAACTATGAGCAAGGAAAGACCTTGCCCGATGCAGGCTACTTGGTTGCATTGGCCGGGATAGGAGTCGACATCTCATATGTGATGCTCGGAGTGCCAGCCAGCAACTCCTTGACTGATGATGAAAATGAGTTGCTAGTGGGCTATCGGCGCCTGGATTTGCGCGGAAAAGCACGAGTGCTGGGTGTTGTAGAGGGAATTGCTGAGCCAGCTGTTACGTCTCCGTCCAGATCAGTCGAACGCAATACTCAAATGGTTTTTCATGGCAAGGTTGGCCAGCAAATTCATGGGGATATTACGGCTCCCCAAACGATCAATGTTGGGCGCAAAAAAAAATCACCGACGTAAATCGTGGAGGAATGGGCGCTTTTCGTTCCTAAAAAGTGCCAGAAAATGGAAGGTTGCCGCTCTCGCCCCATTGCTCTTTGCCTGCTGCTTGCCGCAATACAGATGTGAAATGATGGCTACGGTTGCCAGCAGCTTCATTAGAAATTCTTGCTATTACGATGGGAAAGCCTACACGGTCGGTATCGTCATCGAGACGGCGCAAGGTATCAAGTGCGAGTGTGTCACCGCTGCTGCTGATGGTTTTCCGATATGGGTGAGTGGGAACTGGAGTTAACTACATTCGCTACGGCAGATAAAATCGCGAGGCATATATAATCTTCCGAGCGGGAGGCGTGCCGGATAGACTTATTGTCGCCACAACACCCACGCAGCGAAGCGACAGACAACGCGCTGCACAATAGCATGGTTTTTAGTCGGTGTAATGCCCCCGTCAGCGAGATTTAGAATAAAAATTTGAATTGAGGTAGATGCTTGGAGGCAGTTCCGGCAGCGCGCAAAAATGGAGAATTTCCGAAGCTGCCGCAAATATTTTGATATATACCATTGGGAACAATGATCCGCATTGGATGAATAATGAGAAAAACATCTGCCTGGTATGAGTTCCAAGAAGAGATAAAAGAACACTTCATCTCTATCGGTGCTGATGCTAATACTAATGTGAGAGTTGATGGGGTGAGGACATCCCATGATATTGACGTGTTTGTTAAAACCAAGTTCCTAGGTGAAGACATGGTTTGGCTGGTTGAAGCAAAGTACTGGAAGACCAAGGTGAGCAAAGCTTCTGTCCTCGCATTTAGATCTATCGTTGAGGATGTTGGAGCAGATCGAGGGTTTATGGTATCTAGCTCAGGTTTTCAGCGAGGCGCAGTAGAGGCTGCACAAAATACCTGTGTAAAGTTGAAAAGCCTCGGAGAGATGAAGATAGAGACAAAAGGAATGGTCGAGGGTGAGATCATAAAAACCTATTTGAAAAGGTTGACGCTTATTGAAGATCGATATTGGTCTCATTCAAAAAGCCTTCGGAGTAAATATGGCCTGCGCCATGAAGTTGGAGATTGGTCACTCGATTTCATTGGACAACAACTCCTAGCAGTTGCGCGCGCGGCATTAATCTCCGCCGAGCATAGAGAATACCCTATCGATCTAGAGACTCACCTCAATGAGCAAAAGGGAGAGTCCATCGCATACAGCTTTCAGCAGCTATGCAATTGGTTGAACTTGAATCTAAATCATTTCGAGGAGAAGTTGCTTTTAGCGGAATGGGCAATGTATAAGAACGGGGAATATCGTCCAGATACAACCAAAACACCGGATGGCGAAACGACAACTACGGCAATACTAGCCAAGGCAATGCGTAGTGGTCGCAAGAGCGAGATGGACTAGTTCCCGTGGGATAACAATTCACTCTAGGCGTGGTAGCTTAAGCGTCAGGATTGTTGGGATTTCGATTTTTTGTTTTGTGAGAATGCCGCTTGGAAAAAGACTTGTCGATCGTTGCTTATTTTTCTAGGCTTTAATAATCTATTGGGTTGGTTGCACGTAACGCGTTTCTTTTGGTTGATTGGAAAAATTATATATGTCGTTTAGTTTTATTATTCCGAGTAAAGATGGCGAGACCCTTATTTCTGTCGAGCCAGGAGCCTCAGTTGTTTTTGTTGGTGCTAATGGTAGCGGTAAAACCCGATTAGCAGTGAAACTTGAACAGACGATTGGACTGAATACTCATCGTATCTCGGCGCACCGTGCATTAGCTTTAAATCCTGCTGTGGTTAAGATTAGTGAGGAACTTTCACTTGCGGGCCTGCGCACCGGGCGTGCCAGCATGGACACTGGAGTCGAATATCGTCCATTGACGCGATGGAAACAAAAAGAGGCAGTCAATATATTAGATGACTTTGATTTTTTGATGCAGGCTCTTTTCGCCAATCAAACGAATATTACACAATTAACGCATTCCAAAGTACAAGCAGGAGAGCCTGGTCCTTTCGCGAAGACAAAATTTGAATATTTGCAACAAATCTGGGGTAGGTTATTGCCGGACCGTACTTTGCATATAACGGGTGACGACGTCAAAGTATCTATTCCTGGTTCGAATTTAAAGTATACTGCATCGGAAATGAGTGACGGTGAGCGCGCAATATTTTATATGATTGGCCAGGTGCTTGTCGCCGCACCGGACTCATTGCTTATATTTGATGAGCCTGAACTACATGTCCATCGATCCATTATGTCAAAATTATGGGATGAACTGGAAGCCGCACGTCAGGATTGTGCATTTGTCTTTATTACCCATGACCTAGAGTTTGCCGCCACGCGAGCTGCGAAAAAATATGTGGTGCGTGATTATGATGGGGCCTCGCGCTGGACCATCGACTTAGTTCCAGAGCAAACGGGCTTTACCGAAGAGCTGACCACACTCATCCTCGGCAATCGGCGTCCTGTACTTTTCGTTGAAAGTGAAGAAGAGAAATTCGATGTTGCTCTTTACCGTTGTTGCTTTCCAGATTGGACAGTCGTTCCGCGTGGTTCGTGTTCAGATGTGATTCATTCTGTGGTTACTCTGCGCCGTAACGAGGTATTTACACGGATCAAGTGTCGTGGAATTGTTGACGCAGACGGACACGATATTCTTGAGATTGAAAAAATGGCCGAGATGGGTGTCGATGTCTTAGCGGTATCAGAGATTGAGAATATCATTCTGTTGCCGACTGTAAGCCGGGCTGTAGCAGAAATTGAAGGGTATTCAGCCCACGAAATAGAAGCTAAACTTGTGCAGTTAAAAGCGGCTATATTTGCTGACGTTAAGCTGCCAGGTGCGATAGATGCCGTCGTCATGCGGCACTGCCGCCGACGTATTGATCGGATTTCAAAGAGGATTGATTTAAGCAACGCTTCTACAGTTACGGAACTTCGAGATGAGTATGCATGCCAAACAGCTGCAGTTGATATTGATTCGCTCGCATATGATGCGCGCGCGAAAATTGAACGTGCTGTAAGTATTGGTGACCTGGATACTCTGCTTGCTATTTTCGATAACAAAGGGTTGTTGGCACATGCAGCGAGGATTTTGAAGAATACTCGTAAGGATCAGTTTGAGGGCTGGCTCACACGGATGCTTCGAAATGGAACCGCTCCTCTCTTGTCTGCCGCCATCTACGAGGTAATTCCAAGAATCGTTACCCCCGAGTAGTCCTTGTTCTTTATTGCGTAAATAAGTAGCATGAATTTGTCGCTTGTAAGGAAAACCTTAGGCTATTTTTTCGATTATTGGTTGGCCATATCTGGCTTCCGGGACTCATCTTTGTTCTCTCGAATGATTTCCCGCACTTCCCCAATATGCCTCCATGCATGCAGCGCCGCCCGTTTTGCGGCCTGCTTGCTCTTGTAAGAATGCTCCAGCGTCTTGAGCGTGCCCGTGGCGCCGGCTTGCTCCTGCCCCGCCTTTTTCTTTTTCGCCGCCACGTCCTTCCACTTGGCCAGCACGCCCGTGATGCCTTCGTCCGGGTCTTTCTCGTTCTCGCGCTCGGCCTCGACCGCTTCCGTCTTCGTTTCAAACTCCACGCGGGTGGTAAAGCCGCTACCACCCAGGCTGTGCGTGACCTTGACCGATAGCCATTCGGTGGCGTCGATCTCGGGCTTGAAGCCTGTCACGGTGACGGGTGATTGCGGGAACACGGCCGGGTTGCCCAGGGCCAGGCTCATTTCAAAGGTGGCCAGGCCGCGCAAGATGCGCTGCCATTCGGCCACGGCCGCCGCGCGCGCGTCGGTTTCGTTGGCGAAGGTGGTGCGCAGGCGCTTGCTGTTGCCCGGCACGCCCGCCACCACGCTGCGGCGGCGCGCGTAGCGCTCGTCGTGCCAGAAGGCGCGCACGCCCGTGTAGGCGTCGCTTTCGGCGCTGTGGTAGCGGTGGCCATCGCCCAGGGCGCGCGTGATGGGGATGACCGGCAGCGCCTTGCCGCTGGCGGTGCGGCTCTGGTTGATGGGGATGAAGAGCAAGGTGTCGTTCTTGACGGTGGCCACCGCGTCGTATTTCCTGCCCAGCCGGCGCAGAAAGGCTGCATCGCTTTCGTGGGTCTGGTCGATGTGCTCGACGGCGGTATCGCGCAGGCGCGCCGACACGCCCGACGCCAGCTCGTTGCGAAAGGCGATGGCCTCGATGATGGCGCCCAGGGTGGTCTTGTGAAAGCTGTGTTCCTGCTGCTGCTTGAAGGTGTCGATCAGGTTGGCCGACCTGGCGCGCAGGGTGATGGTGTCGGGAGCGCCGCTGTGCTCCACCTCGTCGACCGTGAACTTTCCCATATCCACCAGACCGGACGCTTGCCAGCCCAACGCCAGGGCGATCTGCGCGCCGCGCGGCGGCAGGGCCAGTTTGCCGTCGCTGTCGTCCAGGGAAATGTCGAGCTGGTCGCTCTCGTCGCCGCGACACAGGGTCAAGGTCATATTGATTAGCCGCGGTGAAACGATGGCCGTCAAATCCTTGTCCTCGATGCTGACCTTGAAGGCGGGGATATGCTCGCTCATTTGAATTTGTCCGCCGCGCTGCCGATGGCGCCGCTGATGCTGCCGCCGATCTTGTCTTTCATCTCGCTGACCACGCCGCCGTATTTCGAGGTGATGCCGCCGACCACATTGCCCACCACGCTGCCCACGGCATTTTTGGCCGCGCCCGCGATGCTGCTGGTCATGCCGTCGATGCTGAGCATGTTTTTCAGGTCGCCGATGTCGCCCAGGCCGACCATGGCCAGCACGCCGTCGTCGTCGCGTTTAAGCGCAATCGAGAACTCGACGCGCCGCGCGCCGCCGCTGCCGTCCAGAATGCTACGACCCTCGGTCATGCTGGTGATACGGTACGAGCCGAGAATGCGGCCCGTGCCCTGGATCAGAATCCACGATTTACCTGTGTCGGCCATCATGCGCAGCGCATCGAGCGAATACAAGGAGCCGGTCAGTTCCGGCGCCACCCAGCCCGACAGGGTGATGGTGTCGTCGCCGGGCCCCACGTACTGGTGCGCGTCGCGCAGGCCCACGCGGGCCGTGCTGGCGTGCTTCCATTCCGTTTGCCGCTGCAGCTCGTGATAGGCCAGGGTCGGCAGACTGAACACGAACATTCCTAAAATCATCATCATGGTGTGCTTCTTTCTTAATCGTGGTCGCGCAGGGACGAGCGGATGCGCGCCGCCTTTTCGCGGTCGCGTTGTTCCATGGCCGCATACACGGCGCGGGCGATGGCCTGCGGATCGGAACCGGCTTGCGCCTGGATGGTGATTTCGATCTTGTCGCCCTGGATGGTCATACCGGCGCCGAACCCGCCTTGTGCCAGCGGCGCGCGCGTGTCGAATGCGCTGGCCGGCAGGGCGGTTGCCGTACCGATGGCGATGCCGGCGCCCAATTGCGTCAGGCGCTGCGCCAGGCCGGATACCTTGGCAATGGGCGCGCCCTCGCTGCGGTCCAGGCCCACGGCCAGGCCCTGCATGGTGTAGTCGCCGAGCTGGGCAAACACGCGGCTTGGGCTGTGGATGCCCAGCTTTTCCTTGAACCAGGCAATGGTGCTGGAACCGGCATTGCTGATGGCGTCCTTGACGGCGCCCATGGACCCGGTGATGCCGTTGACTAGGCCGCGCAGAATGTTGGCGCCGAAGTCGGTGAACTTGGCCGGCAGCTCGATGCCGAACCAGCCCATGACGCCCGCGAACGCCTGGTAGAACACGCCGACGGGTGACCAGTTGATAATCAGGGCAGTGATACCGGCCATGCCGCCGCTGAAGGTGGTTTGCAGTTGCGACCACAGACTGGCAATGAAGCCTGTCAGCGGCGCCAGTCCCTCGGCCATGCTATGCCGGATGTTGGCGGCAAAGTCGGTAAACTTGGCGGGCAGCGCGATGCCGAACCAGCCTAGCACGCCCGCGAAGGCGCGATAGAACAGGCCCAGCGGCGACCAGTCGGCGATCAGGCTATTGATGCCGGTAAAGCCGCCGGCAAACGCCGCCTTGACGTCTGACCACAGGCCGCCAAAGAAAGCCTTGATCGGCTCCCAGTATTTGTAGATCAGGAAGGCGGCGCCGGCAATGACCGTGATGGCGATGCCAATCGGGTTCATCAGAAGGGCGCGGCCCAGCCACAACACGGCGCGGCCCGCCCAAATGAAGGCGCCGCCCAGGCCGCGCAGGATCGGCGTGAGCACGCCGCCCGTCACGCCCATTTTGGCAAACATGACATGCAGCATGGCATACGGGCCGATCATGGCGGCAATACCCAGCATCAGCGGCCCAAGCACCAGCAGCAGGCCAGCCAGCACGGCAAAGCCGGCGATCATGACCTTGGCCACGGTAGGGTTGCGTTCCATGAAGGCATTCAGGCGTGTAATGGCGTTGATCGCCATTTCCAGTCCCTGCGCATACAGCGGCAGGATTTTCTCGCCCATGGTGAGTTTCAAGTTGGCCAGCCTGGCTGTCGCTTCCAGTTCGGCGCCGCCGGCCTGCTGCTTGCCCAGGTCATAAATCTGCTCGATGTCGTACGCGCCTGCGTTCAGCTTGGCATTCTTGTGCATCTGGATGCGCTGCCGGAACATATCGAGAAACTGATTGCCGGCCGTGCGGTTTGAAAACAGGCTACCGATGGTGTCCTCAATTTCTTTAGGATCCGTGATGCCCTTCTTTTCCAGTTGTGGCAACAGCACCTGCTCCAGCCACTCAAATTGGCTGCGTCGGAAAATGTCACTGCCCAGCAAGGCACCTGGGCCCAGGGTGGCACTCTGCGCAACTTTGTCGTGCTTGACCTGACGACGATCTTTAATCAGCCCCAGTCTTTCCATGTTGCTGACGGCGCGCTTGGTGGTGCGCCCCTGGTACAGGTTCGAATAGCCGGACATCAGGGCAGTGCCGGCGCGGTGGCCGCCGACTTCCTGCACCAGCGGTTCCATCTGGTAATAGAACTGCTTGTCGTCCATGATCTTGGCGGCAATGCCGCCCGTCTTGATGAAGTTCAGCCATTCCGTCGGCCCCACGCGCCCGCCGGTCGCGGTGATGACCTTTTGCATCATATTGGCCTGGTCGTGGAATTTCTCCGAACTGGCCGTGCCGCCGCGCTGCTCGATGACTTTCAGCAGGTCCATAAAGATGCGCTCGTTCTCTTCGCCCGACTCGGCGCCGAAGAACGCCTTGTTGGCAAATTTCATCTTGGCCAGGGTGGGCGCGACCATTTCCGCATGGTGCAGATCGCCAAAGATCGACATCGCGTCGCGCACCAGTTCCAGGTTTTCGTTCTGGCTGGTGCCGTAGGTTTTCATGTTCTGGGCGAACTGGATTGCCTGCTGGCTGGTTTTATGCCCCAGGCCCAAGGCATTCACGCGGGCCTTTTCCAGCTGGTAATGCTTCGCCTCATTCAGCCCCTTGGCGATGGGCATGGCCATGACCGCGCCGGCCGCTGTCGCGCCAGCGCCGGCCGTGGCAATGCTGCCCGCCTTGCTGCGCAGCTTGTCGGCGTGCTGGGTGGCGTTGGTGACGCGCTGCTGCTTGGCGGCTGACGCGGCCAGGCGCTTTTGTTGCGAGGCAAGCTCAACGTTCGTCAACTGGATGCTGTTTTTGAGCCATTCCTGGGCCTTGCCCAACTGGCGCGTGTCGATGCCGGCGTCTTTCAGGCTGGTGCGCAGGACGCGGAATTGCTGGCTCTGCTCTCGGCTTTTCAGCGTCAAGGCCTGCGTGACTTTGACTGCCGCGTTAAAGTCGCGCGTCATGGCGCGCGTGGGCGTCTCGGTTTGCTTCATTTTCGCGGCCAGCGCGTTAAGCGCATCTTGCGCTTTTTTGAGGTCGGCTCGCGTTGTGCCGATACCGCTATGCAGTTCGCGGAATTTTCCCAGGTTTCTTTGCTGGGCGTTCAGCTCGCGCAAGCGGTCGCTGGTCGCCTTCAAGGCCTTGGCCGTGTCGCTGGAGCCGCCCATGATCTTTTTCAGCGGGCCGGTGATCTTGTCCAGCGCTGCAAATACCACCTGTAACTTCAAATCCCGACCAGCCATTTATTCCGCTCCGCTTCGCTGCCGGGCGCGTTCGCGCCAGGCCATCAGTTCATCAATCGTAAAATCGTCCATCGCTGCCGGCGTCCAGTGAAAGACGCCGGCAATGTCGGCCATGGCGTCTTCTACTTCGTCGGGGATACCGAAAGGCGATCGGCTTTGCTCGCCAAAAAACCGGCAACCTCGGCGCCCACGGCCAGCAGGTCGGCCGGGTCCATGTTGGCGATGTCGTGCGCGGTCAAGGTCGGCTCGGTGATGCGCGGCAGTACGATCTGCAGGGCCGACACGTTCAGGTTGGCCAGTTCGATCAGGGAAATGCCGCGCAGGGCGCCCGCCTTGGGTTTACGCACGGTCAGCGAGGTGATGAAGCTGTCGCCGCGTTTGATCGGCTCGTCCAGCTCGATGACGGCTTGGTTTTGGGTATCGTTGTGCATGGTGTTGTCCTGGTAGGGTGGGGGTGAATTAAATGAAATTACAGGCCGATGGCCTTGCGGATGGCGGCATTAGTGTCGCCGCCGCCAAAGTTCTCGGTGCCGCTCATGAAGTCCAGTTCGATGACGGTGGCGCCGTCGATCAGCAGCTTGTAATAGCTGCAAGCCATCGTGTATTTGTGGGTGGTGTCGTCGCCCATCTTGGCGCCGCCCATATCGATTTCCTTGTAACGGCCGCGCACGACGACCTCGACGGCGGCGACGGTGCCGTCATCGTCTTCCTGGTAGGCGCCGGCAAAGCGCAGTTGCACGGCGCCGTGCGTGTGCGCGCCGTATTGCTTCAGGGCTTCGGCGATCAGGCCGCCGCCGCTCCATTCCAGCGACAGCGCCTCGTTGCCGAAGTCGACGGACACGGGGCCGCTCATGCCGCCGGCGCGGTACTCTTCCATCTTGCGGCTGAGTTTCGGCAAGGTGACTTCGGGCACCATGCCCATGAAGGACACGCCGTTCTGGAACAGGTTGAAGTTTTTCAGTTTGCGGGGCAGGCCCATAATTTCTCCAGTATTTCAATGCGCCCGCGCTGGCGCGGGCAGGGTGGGGATGGTGACGCCTGTACGACTACGCGGCGATGCGCGAGGCGAAGTCGGCCAGGTAGCGGTCGGTGATGCGCTGCTGGAATTTCAGGTTTTCCAGCGGCGGCACGGGCGTGTAGTCGTAGTCGATGGCCAGCTTGCCGTCTTTCAGCGCCGTCTTGTCGTTGTATTGCTCGTCATACCAGGCGTGGCCGTCGATGATGTAGCCCTGCAATTTCAGGTCGCGGAACTTGGCGTTGATGCTTTCCAGCAGGTCGCGTACCAGGGACGGATGCAAGGGCAGATCGACAAAGGAAAAATGCGCCTCGGCGATGGTGTCGGCCAGCACCTGGGCCGTGCGCGTGTAGCTTTCGAAATAGAAGAAGCCGCCCGGCGCCTCGCAGGTGCGCGAACCCCAGAAGCGGTAGCCGCCCATGTTAATCAGGGTGGTCACTTCCTTGGCGTTGAGCACGCCGGCATCGGTGGCCGGGTCTTGCAGGTCGAAAAACACATCCTTGGTAATGCCGGTCGGGCCATTGACGACGACATTCGACAAAGTCTTGTGCCAGCCTGTTTCCTCGTCAATCTTGGCGCGCAGGCCCATGGCATAGGCCACGGCGGAAATGCTGGCCTCTTCGTCGGTGGCGGTATTCCAGTTGACGAAGTCGGGCCAGATGACCATCACTTCGCGCTGACCGAACTGGCCACGATAGGTGGTGGCCGCCGTGACGGTGGCGCAGCCATAGGCGGACGCATACACGAAGGCGCGCAGGCGCTGTGCCACGCTGGCCAGGGCATTGGTGACGGCCTGGGTGTCCAGCCCCGGCGCGCCCAGGATGCGCGGTTTCACGCCGAGTTTACTTTGCGCGGCCAGCAGCGCCTGGGCGCCCAGGTACTTGCCATCGGGCGATACGCCGCCCACGGCGTTGCTGGTGGTTTCCGCCTCCGTTTCACCTTCGGCCACGCGCACCACGACCGTCAGCGGCTTGGTCTGCGCGGCGATGGCCGCCAGGCTGCGGTACAGGGTGCCGGTCTTGCCGGCCTTGCCCATGGCGGCCAGCACGTTGGTGACGAGCACGGGCGTGTCGAGCGGGAAGGCGGCCGGGTCGGCATCGTCGGCCGTGGCGATCAGGCCCAGCACGGCGGTCGATACGGTACGGATCGGGCGCGAACCCTCGTTGATTTCAATGACGCGCACGCCATGGTGGTAGTCGGTGGCCATAGGGCTCTCCTGGTGAGTGGTGAATGGGGCGTTACTGGGTGCTGGCGGCCGGTGCCAGCGCCATGCCGGCGGCATCATCGAAGGCGCGCCGCGCCTCGCCGGACAGGGTGGCGGCGATGCGCGCGTATTCGGCATTGACGGCCGCTTGCAGCGCCTCGATGTCCTGCGCGGCGGCAACCGTCGGGCAGGTGGTGATGTCGAGCAGCCAGGTGCGTGCGGCCGCGATGGCTTGCACGGTATCGGCGTCGCCATCGGCCATGGCGGCAAAGCCGATGCCGGCCAGGCGGTTCAGGATGGCGTCGCGCGTCGTCCGGGCCGCATCAAGGTGGGCGCTGGCGATATCGCGGAACGCGATGGCGGGCGCCTTGGTGATTTTCAGCTTGCCTTTGACAAAATCAAAGGTGGCGCCCACGGGGCGCGCCATCGCGGCGTGGAAATTGCTCAACGGGACTTCCATCACGTCGTCGGGCACGCCGTTCGGGTAGTCGATATCGAATGGATAAAACGTTTTTGCGGAAGGGGAGTAACGGGTGGTCATAGGTTTCCTTAGCGTCCGATGGCGATCCATGGGGTGGCTGTGCTTGGGCTGCTGGATGCCCCCACAAAGCCGATGGGCGATTGGCTCTTCCACCAGGCCGAGACTGGCGATGTGCCGGGACTGGAAGCACCGACGAGCACCATGTGCAGCGTCGTAAAGGCGATGGTGAAGCTGACCGCGACATCCGCGCCAGGCGTGGCCGGGGAAATGAACGTTCCCCATTGCAAAATGAGGCCACTCGGCAGTTTCTGATAGCCCGACGCGCCAGTGCTGGCGCCAAATGACGCGGAGGCCGAGAGGGTGCCCGTGCCGATGGCCGCCCATTCATTGGCGCCGATGACAACAAATGTCAACGAGTCGCCCCCAGCTACTTTGACGTTTGCGGTGACGCCGCCGTTGATCTGAATGGTATTGGCACCTTGCGCGGCGCATGTCACCGGCATGGAGGCGATCCCGCCCTGGTTGGAATAGGTGATGCTGGACCCCGTGGGCAGGCCGGCGACGGACGGGAGGTTTAATGTAAAGCCGCCCGTGCCAAAGGTATAGACGAAGCCGCCCACCTGTTCGGCGGTGAGCGTCGCGGCTGCGGAAAAGCCGAACGATGCCGAATGCGTGATGCCGCTGCGTTTCAGCGCTTCGGTTGTGGCGATTCTGGTGCTGACGTCAAAGCGCGCAGGTGTCGGCGCAACGTTATTGAAATAATTGGCAAAGTCGGCATTGCGCCACAGCTCGGCGGTCGAGTCGATGACTTGCCAAACTTTTACCCCGGTCGCCATGAGGGTGAGAAATTGCCCTGGCTTGATCGTGATGCTCTGCACATTGCCGACATCAAATCCAATGTTTACGCCTGGCGCGGCAAGAATGGTGCCGCTATTGAAAAGTCCGAAGAACTTGACGCACTTGCCGGAATTGTGGGGAATGCCCAGCGATACCGGGTCGGGAATGGTGATGGCCTTGTCCGCATAAGGGAAGTACAGGGCGCAACCGATATCCTCGGCGGTGAGCGTGCGACTTTCAATGACGTCGTTATACCGCACCATGTTTCCTTGCGCGCGCTGCACATAATCGGTGTTAGCCAGCTTGCTCGACGCGTCAAACTTTGGTGGCGTCGCCACCTCCTTCATGCTGTATTGCGGATGCGGATCAGCCGCCGCTGCGTGCTTGGCCAGTTGCTGGTCGCCATAGGTGCGCGCGCTGGTGTCTTGCTGATCGACATAGGCGACCTTGGCCAGCAGCGGGTGCGGATCGGCCGCAGCCTGGTGCTTGGCAAGTTGCTGGTCGCCATAGGCGCGCGCGCTGGAGTCCTGCTGATCGACGTAGACGACCTTGGCCAGGAGCGGGTGCGGATCGGCCGCAGCCTGGTGCTTGGCCAGTTGCTGGTCGCCATAGGCGCGTGCGCTGGAGTCCTGCTGATCGACATAGGCGACCTTCGCCAGAAGCGGATGCGGATCGGCGGCGGCCAGGTGCTTGGCCAGTTGCGCGTCGCTGTAGGCGCGCACGGTAATGTCCTGGTCATCGACATATTTACGGGTGGCCAGGATGACGGACGGGTCGATTTTCAGCTCGATGGCGGCCGTGCTGGCGACGATCAGGACGATGCGCACCACTTGCGTGCGCCCGCTACCTTCAAGCATCAGGGGCTTGTAGCTGGGTGGGCAATTGGCCACCGCGCACAGGTCGCCGGCCTCGTCGTAGATGCCGATTTCGCGTATCCACCAGCCGCCCACGTCCTCGGGCAAGACTTGCTCGACGATGATCTGGCTGGGGTTGGCCGGGTCGATGCTCAGCTGGTTCAAGCCGGCGCGGCGCACCTCGCGCACCAGCGCCTTTTGCGTGCGTACGGGCGTCGGTAGAGTGCCGTTACCGTCGCCCACGGCCATGTTTTTCAGTTTCAGGGTGTGACCCAGGGCGATGGCGTTGGCCAGCTTGGCCTCGCCCACTTCGGTCAGGATGGCAAAGTATGTGCTCATGGATAGATGGTCAGGGTGTCGATGGTATGGGATGCGCCGGCCTGCAAGAGCGTGCCGCGCACTTCGATGGTTTCCGCGATCCAGGGATACACGGTCATGCTGTCGCCGTGGTAGGCGCAGGCGCCCGCGTAGACGTTGCCGCGACTTTCCAGATAAATGGCCAGGCCCGTCATGTGGCGGCTGACGGGCTTGGCGTCGGCGATCAGGCGTTCCATTTCCTGGAACATGGCGTCGGTGATACCCGTGTCCAGTACGCCCACGTCGAGACGGAACGTGCCCGGCACGCCCGGCGGCGTGGTCTGCCACCATTCGGTAATACGGATCAAATAGCCCAGGGACTCCACCACGCGGCGCACGGCGGCAATCGTGCCCTTGTGCTTGTGGATGAAATAGGACGCCTTGATCGTGCCGCGCTTGGTCGATTCGGGCCAGGCGTCGTCCCAGCGGTCAACGGAACAGGCCCAGGCCAGAAACGGCAGCAGATTGACGGGGCAGCGGTCGGCGCTCCACAGGTCGCGCAGTGGCACGGGCACGTTGACCAGCTCGGCGCAGGCCACGGCAATGGCGCGCTCGAGCGCGGTGGTATTGGGCGGCAGGGTGGGCACGAGCTTACTCATCGCGTACCACGACATTCAGTTTGATGGCCGTGCAGCGCGCGGCCTGGGTGGCGTTCAGTTCGATATCCGCCGCCGGGCTGGTCAAGACGACCTTGCGCACGCCTTCGACGTGCACGGCGGCGCTGCAGGCGGAACGGTAGATACTGTGGCCCAGCGGGCGGCGCGGCTGCGACACGCGCACGGCATTGGCGCGCGCGGCGTCCAGCAGAATCGGCACTTCCGGGCCGACGCCAATAAACAAGGTGGCTTCGATCTGGTAATCGATGACCTGGGCCGCTTGCACCGTCAGGCGGTCGCCCAGGGGGCGCACGTCCTCGGCGTTGAGCGCGCGCGCCACGGTGGCCAAGAGGTCCGCGCCGGCAATGCCGGTATCGTTGTTGGCCAGCACCGTGACGGTGACGCTGGCCGGCGCGGGGCTGGTGGCGCTCGCGTCCTTGACGCGGCCGTCGCTGCTGCGGGCGTGGAATTCATACGACGCTTTCGGGCCGGCCACGGACAGGCCGTCCGGCGCTTCCTGGATGCGCAGGCGATAGGCGTCGTTATCTTCCATGACGGCGGCCACGGGCGGCAGGGCGTTCGGATTGGCCGGCGTGATGACCAGGCGCGCCACGTTGACGTTGGCGCCCAGCTGGTCCAGGTCGCCATCGAGGGCAAACGCCAGCATGACGGCCTTGCCCGCTTCGTTGACGCGGTTGCGCAGGATGGTTTCTTGATAGCTGTTCTCTTCCAGCAGCTTGGTGGCCGGTTCCGACTCCAGGGCCAACAGGGCCGTGACGGCCGCGCGCTCGGCTTCCGGCAGCAGGCTGACCAGGTGGGCTTTGCGTGTGGCAAGGATGGCTTCGAAGTCCAGCACCTCGACCACGCTGGGCGCCGGCAATTGGGTCAGGTCGATAGGCGTGCTCATACGACGCCGCCTTGCTTGACGGGCACGGCCATCGTGATGGCTTGGCCATTCGCCGTGCCATCGAGCAGCAGCGCGATGGCGCCGTCCGTGTCGCGCGTGAGTTGCACGCTGGACAGTTGCAAACGCGGCTCCCAGCGGCGCAGGGCAAAGGCGGTGGCGGCGTAGATGCGCAACTGCGTGGCGCTGTTCAGGGGCTGGTCGATCAGTTCGGGCACCTCGGAGCCATAGCGGCGGCGCCGGATGCGCGAACCCGTCGGCGTGGTCAAAATGTCGGTCACTGACTGGCGCAGGTGGCCCAGGCCCGTCAGGCTGCGCCCGGTGGCGGCGTGCATGCCCATCATGCTTGTGGCCCGCCCGACTGGTCGCCGCCGGCTTTGACGCCGCCGTGCGGGTGCTTGGCCAGGCTGATGGCGCCGGCCAGCACGTCCTCGCTGGCCTTGATCGTGCCTTGCACGGCCATGGCCACGTCGCCAGCGGCGCCGGCCTTGGCGATCACGCCGCCGTTCAGGGCGGTGGCGCCGTTGACGGTGGTGCTTTGCATGACGATCAGGTTTTTCATGACGGTCAAATCGCCCGTGCAGATGGTGCTGGGTGCGTCGGACGTCACCTTGTCGGCGGTGATGATGGCGGTGCCGCCGGGGAGTACTGCCGTCAGGGCATGGGCCGCATGGTCGTACTGCACCACGGCGCCGTCGGGGTAGTGCGTGGTGTGGATGCTGTCGCTCGATTCGGGCGCGTCAAACGCCTGCGAATACAGCGCTGGCAGGATAATGCCGCGCGTCAGGTCGCCGCCCGGGGAAAAGACGATGACCTGTTCGCCGATGGTGGGCGCCGACCAGGTGCGCGTGCTGCCGGCGCGTCGGGTGGCCCATTTCAGCCATTCGGTGGTGAGGTTAGGGCCGAGCTGGACGCGCGCCTTGGCCCCGTTGACCTCGGCGATGGTGCCCAGGCGGATCAGGTTTTGTAGCAAGCGGAGGAGGTCGGACAGGTCGGCGTTCATGCAGTGCATGTTGCCGAAGTCCGCGTGCGGATGCACGCGGGGGCGGGTTGATAAGCGGAATAATGACTATGAAGTGATCCACCTAGGCCGTGACGGCGTTCTGGCCTGGGGATCGAATCTTCCTCGTTATATGAGGAGGCCCATAGTTGCGCCCATCGTTCAGCAGGGGAACCCCTTGCTGCACTAACTCCTCTATCAATTCTCGTTCTATTAAGTCTGCTTGCGAAGTACAAACCTCAGAAACTATAAACATTTTTGGCAGCCTATTTTGTTCCAATAGTTCAGCAATCCAGTCAGTCAGCCCATATCCGCGTTCTCCAGACAATATTTTCCGACCTTTACGTGCGAGTTTTTTTGACATAGACACATGCCAGACAAAGCGGGCTCCAGGTGAATTGCTTCGCCCAACGTATCGAATCACGTTGTCCTCTGCCATCATTACATAAATGACCTCTTTTCCGTTTGCACATGGGGGTGTGACCTCTAGCATTGTATTTTTCATTTCTAGATTTGTTGCCTCTGGGTAAGATCGAGGGAATATTACGCAACTTTGAAAAATATGACAATTTTTGCTTGGCCGTCTTTGTCCCAGCGCAATTTAAATCGAGTCAATATGGCGCAGCAGCGATTCGCGTATTAACGTACGATCCGGTTCACTCAAGCCCAGCAGCGGCCGCTCCGGGTACTTGTACAGGGGGCCTTTTTTCGACAAGCGGTCTTGCTGGCCAAACTGATGCACATGCGCCACGCGCGCCACCCAGCCAAAGAAGCCGACGTCGATCTGGTCGCCGGTCGCTTTCACTTTCAGGTGTTTGGTGGTGCGCATCTTGGCAAACATCGCCGCCTTCTGCCGCTTGATCCGTCCATTCTTCCCCTTCAATTCCTTGCGCCGCTTACGCGCCGGATACGCGGTGCCGTCCGGCCCCTGCTGCGCCTTGATGCGCTGCGCCTGACTGCGGCGCAGGTCGATGGCGACCTTGTGATTGATGGCGCGGCGCTGGGCGGGCTGCAGCTTGGCCAGCAGGGCACCGGCCCAGGCTTCCAGCGCGTGCAGGTCGTCGCTCATGGCGTAGTCTCGGGCGTGCGCCATTCTGCCAGCAGCTTCTCGCCGTCATACAGCTTCCAGAACTCGTCCGCGTAGGCCGGCATGTGCTGTATTTCGGCCAGGTGCTTGATGTCCAGGCGGCCCGCCTCGCTGGTCTTGACGGCCACGCGCTCGGTCAGTTCCAGCTTGATCGAAATATCGACGGTTTCATGGTTGTTGAAGTCCACTTCGAAGGCGATGCCATGCTTTCGGGTTTCCTCGTTGGCCATCAGGTCGAGCTGGTGGACTTTCAGCCAGGCGATCAGGGCCACCATGATGGCGTCAGCGTCGCCCGCGTAGTCGGTCACGATCAGGTTGAGCTTGAAGCGGTACTCGAAGGACAGCGAGGCGGTGGCACTGGCCACCACATTACCCTCGTCGGCGAAGACCAGCAGGCGGTCGGGATCGCGCTGCAGGTCGGGGATGGCAGCGGCCAGGTGCTGGCGCAGGCTATTCGGTTTGTACATGGTAGGTGTCTCGCACGAGGTTGTAGGCATCGATGCAGGCGTTTAGTTGGCGGGTGGCGTCGTCACCGTCGCCGGCAATGGCGTCAAGAGCTGCCGCAGTCGCCGGCTCAAGTTCGGCGCGCGTTTGGTGCCGATGGCCTGCGGCAGCGGCGGGATCTGCAGTGGCGGCGCACTGGCTGCCGGCGACGGGGATTGACAGGCGCACAGCGCCGCTGCGCACGTCATCGTTAAAACGGTCACGCTCAGTTTTCGCATGGGATTGCTCCTCGTTGAGGTGGTCGGCGCGCTGTGCCAGGGCGGCGCCGGCCGCGCGCTCCAGGGTCAGCACGCGGGCGGTGGCCTGGGCCAATGCGGTGGCGGCGGTGGATGTTTGGATAGCGGCCGCCCGCCGCAGTTCGGCGATGCTGGCGTCCTTGCGCCAGCCCTGCGCCGTCCAGCCCGCGATGGCGCCGCACAGGAGAGCGACGGCCAGCGGGCGCCAGGTAGCCGCGGTCACATGGCCACCCGTTCCTTGATCCAGCCGAACAGAAAACGGCGCTGGATCTTGTTTGCCTCGGTGATTTCCAGATAACGCGCCGCCTGCAGCCCGTTCAAGGCGCGCAGCAGCACGGCGGCGCCGTTCTGGCCGCGCCATGTCAGGAAGGATGCCAGCGCGCCCAGCGACTGCGTGCCCAGGCGGCCGTCGACAAACAGGGCGGGATAGCGCGCGCCGGTGTCATTGAAACCGTTCAGCCAGCGCTGCAGGAACTCGGCCGCGCGGTGCGGGCCCATGTTCACGCCCGTGTCGATCAGTTCGGCCCCGATGCCGGCATGCAGGGCCAGCACCTGGTCGAACTTCGGTTCCGTGATGTAGCGGGCCGTGTAGATGGCGCGCGCCACCGTTACGGGCAGGTCGCGCATCGGCCCCGTGTAGCCGTTGGCGCGCGCCACCGCTACGGTGATGCCGTAATTGGTTTCGCCGCCCTTGTCTTGCGGGTCGTTCACATAGCCGCCTTCGGCGTGCAAGATGGCGTCGATGGTGCGCGCGATCAGCGGGTTTTCCATGGTGGCCATCAATGTTCCTTCGCGTCTTTGACCAGCTCGGCGATGTCCTTGTCGCTGCGGCGCTGGAACCACAGGGCCACGGCGCGCGATACCCACCAGCCGGGCGCGCCGACGATCAAGTCGATGGCGGACGCATTGACCATGGCGCCGATGCTGGGCAACTGGGCGCACAGCAGTTGGTACACGGTGCCGCCCAGGAGGCACGAGAACACGCCCGCGCAGGCCAGGCGGGCGACGAATTCGCCCTTGTTGAATGTGCCGTCGCTGTTCAGCGGCGGCAGCACGATGTACAGCATGGCCGCGCCGACCATGCCCAGCGCCGCCTTGAAGCCGTACAGTTTGACCAGGGTGGCGAAACCACCAAACGATTCTGCAGACATTGCTTGTTTCTCCATGATGAGGATAAGTAGAGGTGTTGTTAAAAAAGTTAGTCCCATAGCTGCACAAGATCGGCAACGGCGGCCACGCTGGCGGCAGGTTCCGGCAGGGTGACGACCAGACCGGCCGGCAGCACGGCGCCGTGGCGCGCCAGCGCGGGATTCATTTCCAGGGTTTGCTCGACGTATCCCGCGCCGTCGCCCAGGTAACGCCACACCAGGGTGTCGACCGTGTCGTGCTGCTGCGTGCGCACCTGCATCAGATCAATTCCACGGTCAGGTGCGTGCGCCCGACCATATCGGCGATGGCCCATTGCGCATTGCGCCGCTGCGCGCCGGGCGCCTCGTCCAGCCATTCCATGCTTTTCTTGTCGCTGACGGACGTGGCCGTGCTGTCGTAATCGCGGTAACGCTCGATCAGATCGGCTTTGGCCGTGCTGTAGACGGCGCGCCGGTACTGCGCCAGCAGGCGCGATTCGCGGTTGATGCGCGTGGCCGGCACGTCCACCAGGGCGGCGATACCGGCAGCGGCCTGCTTGCCTTGCCAGTCGGCCAGCTCGCGGTTGACCTGCAGGATGGCATCGACCACGGCTTGCACCAGGCGCGCGTCGGTGACGGTGCCATCCAGGCGCATGGCGTCGCGCATATCTGCCAGGGCAATATCGGGAAACCAGCCGTCGTTCTCGATGATGCCAGGGGCAACCGCTGGCGGCGCAGGGGCGGTGCCTGGCTGGTTTGACGGGGGCAGGGCCATGAAGGACATACGGGGCGCTTTCAAAAGTGGGCGGTGGACGGGGTTCATCAGGTCAATATCGTTGACGATGCGTGGCCAGAATCCCCCCGTGCCGCCGTGCTGCGGGGGATGCTCTTTACGTGGAACCGGCCGCGCGCTTGAGGCGCCGTTCCAGCCGTTCCATATCTTTCTTGACGCCGCAGGACTCGGACAGGGCGCGGGCGCGCTTCAACTGGCCCATGGCCGTTTCCGCCTGCGCCAACAGCGCCGGGGCAATGTCCGTGTCGTCGGCCTGATCGAGCACGGCGATCATGGCCAGGCCGATGGCCTTGTGCAGCTTGGCGCGCGCCTGGTCGGGCGCGTCGCTGGTGGCCGTCAGCTGTTCCACCTGGCCCAGCACCTGGGCGGCGTGCTGCGGATCGCTGGCCAGCTTGCCGTGCAAGTAGCCTTCGGCAAACTCGTCCAGCATCAGGGTGGCGATGTCGCGGCTGTAAGTCTCGGGCAGGGTGAATTTGTGCGCCAGCGCGTATTCGGCCATGACCAGGGCGCGCGCGTACTCGCCAGTGTCGATGTGCCACACCAGAAGGGTGGCAAACACGTCATCCTGCGCGCCCTTGCCGCCGGCCAGCACGCCGTCGATCCACTGCGCGTAATCCGGCAGCAAGGTGGCCTTGACCTCGATCTTGCGTTCCACCGACTGGATGGATTTCAGGCGCCGCCGGTCGTCGGACAGCTTGTAGAGCATCAGATCATAGGCCGTGCCGGTGGTGACGCCCTGCGGCGCGGCGGCGCCGGCCGTGCGCTCGGCCAGCATGCGCGCGCGGTGGCGCAGGGCGGGGGATTGGTTCGCCATCACTTGTCTTTCAGCTCGATGTTTTCCACCAGCGCGGCCAGGCCCAGGTCTTCGATCACGTAGGCGTCGTTGGACGACTCGTAATTCTCGATGCGGTCGCGCTTGGGCTCGTCCACCACGCGGCGGCGGCGCGCGCCTTCCTGGAAGTAGATCGACAGATTGTCGAAACGGGTAATCAGGATCGCGTTGTCTGGGAAGAAGGGCACGCGCGCGGCCGGCAAGCCGCCGATGCGTTTCTGGCTGATGATGATGTCGGCCGCCAGGGTTTCCGTGGGCGCCTGCTTGGTGTTGACCAATGGAAAATACTTGTCGTTCAACAGCTTGCGCCCGACGATGGCCACCAGGTTGGTGTCTTCCTGATACCACGGGTCCAGCAGGTTGACGGCATCGGTGACGGCCGCGTCGAGGTTGGCATAGTCGGCGCCGTCCACGTCGCCGATGATGACCTTGCCCGGCATGCCGTTGGCGACCAGGCCCAGCACGCGCTCGGGCGCCAGCTCGCGCAGGTGCTGCAGCCAGCCCTTGTTCACGTCCTGCAGCAGCGGGTTGGCGTCCAGATCGGTATCAGCCATGGCCTTGACGCCATTGAAGCCGATGACGATGCGGTCCAATGCCTGGCGCGTCAGGATGGCATTGGCCACGCGCGACTGGAAGTCGGCGAACTTGGCCCAGGCGTCCAGCTTGGCATAGTTCAAATGCGTGTCGAAGTTGGTTTGCTCGCAGCGGTACTTGGTGCCGTCCAGGGTGGACAGGTCGCGCGTCTTGCGTTCCTTGTCCTTGGTGTTGGTGCGGCCGGCAATCGGGCCGGACACGCCCAGGCCCAGCTTTTCGCCTTCCTGCTCGGTCACGCCGATGATGTTTACTTTTGAGAGGAACTCGCTCGATTCCTGCATCTTCGTTTCCAGCTTTTGCTGCACGCTGGGCGTGACGCTGAAGGTCTTGGCCACGTTGTCCGTATCGTTCAGTTGGCCCAGGCGGGTTTCGTATTGGCCAAAGACCTGGCGCGTTTGCTTTTTCATAAATCAGTGCTCCGTTGTTGAATGGGGTAGGTGGATAGCGCGGGCGCTTAAAACTCGGTCTGTACGGCGCCGTCGTTGCCAGTGGCGGCCGGGCGGCGCGGGCCGTTGCCGGGCGCTTCGTCCATCTGCGCCTTGAAGGTTGCCAGCTCGTCCTGCGTGGCCTTCAAGGCCGTTTCGGTTTTCTCCAGGCGGGTCATGGCGTCCGCGTAGTTGTCGTTGGCGGTGACGACATGGCCGGCCAGCGCTTCCACGGCTTCGCTGATGTCGGCGAACCGCGCGGCGTCGGTGCCGGATTTGTTGGAGAAGCGCGACAGCAGGTTTTTCACGGCATCGGCCAGCTTGGTGCTCTGCGGCTCGTCAAATTCCAGCGTCACCTCGACGGCGGACGTGAACAGGTTGGCGCTTTGCTGCTTGCGGCCGGCGGAGAATTTCAGCGCCTCGGTGCCCAGGCTGGCGGGGCTGTCGGTGACGCCCAGGCCGACCAGATAGGGCTGCGCCGAGTCGGCAAAGTCCGGTTGGATTTCCAGGCTGGTGTACAGCTTTTGTTTCGCCTTGTTGATGGCCACCAGTTCGGGCGTGGGTTCGATCTGCGCGAACAGGGCCAGTTTCTTGCCGCTGTCGGTGTCCACTTCTTCGGCTTTCACGGCGATCACGTCGCCATAAGCTTTGAACTGGCTGTCGGGCAGGATGCCGCGAATGTGTTCGAGCCAGATGCGCGCGCCATAGGTTTTCGGGTTGTAGGTGGCGGCGATCTGCTCGATGGTGGCGCGGTCGATGTTGCGGCCGTCCGTGGTGGCGCCTTCGGTGGCGACGCGGAAGAATTGGGATTTAGGCATGGTGGCGTGTCTCGGTTGATCGGATAACGCCATGGTCAACGTCTTGGCGCTGCGATTCAATGCGCTGCGGGTTGCTATGGGCCATAGCGACTTTTGCCTTTCCCCGCTCCGCGCGCGCGCGGCCTACGCTGGCGGCATGCTGACAATCGAGAAAACAAGCGAACAAACCGTCGATGGAATCATCGGTGAATTGGCCGTGCCCGAATCCGAGCCGCGCCGTGCCGCGCGCGCCCTGTACTGGAAGGGCTGGCGTATTTCGTCTATCGCCCGACACCTGGGGATCAAGCGCAGCACCATCAATAGCTGGAAAGAGCGCGACGAGTGGGACAAGGCGCAGGCCATCGAGCACGTCGAGGCGTCGGCCGAGCTGCGCCTGGTGAAACTGATCGAAAAAGAGGTCAAGAGCGGCAGCGACTACAAGGAAATTGATCTGCTGGCCCGCACCATCGTGCAGATGGCGCGCGTGCGCCGCTATGAGCAGCCGGGCGGCAACGAGGTCGATCTCAATCCCAAGCTGGCGAACCGCAATGCCGGCCCGAAGAAGAAGCCGACCCGCAACGACTTCAGCGAAGAACAGAAAATCCAATTGCTCGACGCCTTCCAGGATTCGCTCTTCGACTATCAAAAAGTCTGGTATCGCAACGGCGACCAGCGCACGCGCGCCATTTTGAAGTCCCGGCAGATCGGCGCCACCTGGTACTTCGCCCGCGAGGCGCTGGCCGACGCCATGGCGACGGGCCGCAACCAGATTTTCCTGTCGGCGTCGAAGTCGCAGGCCCATGTCTTCAAACAATACATCGTGCAATTCGCACGCGAGGCGGCCGGCATCGAGCTGACGGGCGACCCCATCGTGCTGCCGAACGGTGCGCACCTGTATTTCCTTGGCACCAATGCGCGCACGGCGCAGGGCTACCACGGCAATTTCTATTTCGATGAATTCTTCTGGACGCAGAACTTCCAGGAACTCAACAAGGTGGCCTCGGGCATGGCCATCCACAAGAAGTGGCGCAAGACCTATTTCTCCACGCCATCCTCGACCACGCACCAGGCCTATCCATTCTGGACGGGCGAGCTGTTCAACAAGCGCCGCGCCAAGGCGGACCAAGTCAACATCGATGTGAGCCACGGCCGCCTGTCGTCGGGCTTCACGGGCGAGGACAAAATCTGGCGCCAGATCGTCACGATCCTGGACGCCGAGCGCGGCGGCTGCAACCTGTTCGACATCGACGAGCTGCGCAACTTCGAATACAGCCCGGACCAGTTCGACAACCTGCTGATGTGCAATTTTATCGACGACTCGGCCTCGGTGTTCCCGCTGGCCGAGCTGCAGCGCTGCATGGTCGATTCCTGGGTGGAGTGGGACGACTACAAGCCCTTGCTGGGCCTGCGCCCGTTCGGCAACCGTCCCGTGTGGATCGGCTACGACCCTGCCTTGAACGGCGACAGCGCCGGCTGCGTCGTGCTGGCGCCGCCCATGACGGCCGGCGGCAAATTCCGCATCCTGGAGCGCCACCAGTGGCGCGGGCAGAGCTTCGAAGACCACGCCGACGCCATCCGCCAGATGACGCAGCGTTACAACGTCGAATACATCGGCATCGATACCACGGGCATGGGCATCGGCGTGCTGCCCATCGTGCGCGGTTTCTTCCCGGCCGTCACGCCGCTGAACTACTCGCCCGAAGTCAAAACCCGCATGGTGCTAAAAGCCAAAAACATCATCAGCAAGGGCCGGCTGGAGTTTGATGCCGGCTGGACGGACATCGCGCAGTCCTTCATGGCCATCCTCAAGACCCTGACCCCCAGCGGGCGGCACGTCACCTATATCGCCGGCCGCAGCGACGAAACCGGCCACGCCGATCTGGCGTGGGCCTGCATGCACGCCCTCGATCACGAGCCATTCGAAGGCACCACCGACAACCACCAATCTTTCATGGAGATTTATTCTTGAGAAAAGCACGACACTTGCGCGCACGCGGCCAGCAGGCCCAGCCCGCCCCAGCTTCCCCCACCACGGCGCCGGCCGCCGCCGGCATCGAGGCGTTTTCCTTCGGCGACCCCACGCCCGTGCTCGAGCATGCCGACATTCTCGACTGCTTCGAATGCTGGAAGAACGGCCACTGGTATGAGCCGCCCGTCAACCTGGCCGGCCTGGCCAAGTCCTTCAATGCCGGCGTGCACCACAGCAGCGCCATCCACTTCAAGGCCAACGTGCTGGCGTCCACCCTGATTCCCAGCAAGTACCTGTCGCGCGACGCTTTTAAACGCATGGCCCTGGACTTCCTGACGTTCGGCAATGCCTACCTGGAAGACCGGCCCAGCCGCAGCGGCAAGGCGCTGGCGTACCAGCACGCCTTGGCCAAGTACATGCGGCGCGGCGTCGATCTGGATACCTACTTTTTCGTGAACGGCTACCAGGCCGTGCACCAGTTCGACAAGGGCCGCGTCTTCCACCTGATGGAACCGGACGTGAATCAGGAGCTGTACGGCGTGCCGCAGTACCTGAGCGCGCTGCAATCGGCCTGGCTCAACGAGGCGGCGACCCTGTTCCGCCGCAAGTACTACAAGAACGGCTCGCATGCGGGCTTCGTCTTCTACATGACGGACGCGGCGGCCAACACCCAGGACGTGGACAACCTGCGCCAGGCCATGCGCGACAGTAAAGGGCCGGGCAACTTCCGCAACCTGTTCATGTACGCGCCGAACGGCAAGAAGGACGGCATCCAGATTCTGCCCGTGTCCGACGTGGCCGCCAAGGACGAGTTTTTCAACATCAAGAGCGTCACGCGCGACGACCAGCTGGCCGCGCACCGCGTGCCGCCCCAGCTGATGGGCATCCTACCGAACAATGCCGGCGGCTTCGGCGCTGTCGAGCCAGCCGCGCGCGTCTTCGCCCGTAATGAGCTGGTTCCGCTGCAGGCGCAGTTCGAAGCGATCAACGAGTGGGCGGGCGTAGAAGTGGTGCGCTTCGCCCCGTATGACCTGGCCACGGGCGGGGAGGGCGCGCAATGAGCGACCATATCGACAACACCGATAAGATCATCTTCGCCGAGGTGGCGCGCGGCCTGGCCGCCGTGCGGCGGCGCACCGCCCTGATGGCGCATGGCTGCTGCCACTACTGCGACGAGGCACTGGCGCCCGCGCTGCTGTTCTGCAACGTGGATTGCCGCGATGACTACGAGAAGGAGCAAGCGGCCAAGGCCCGCGCCGGCCGCGCAGGATGACCGACACGCCGCGATAGCTGGCAGGGCAGGGCCGCGATAGCCCAGCCGCGCCGGAGCGCCCCAGCCACCGCACAAGCCGCCCCCGAGGCGGCTTTTTCACGTCCCTGTGAATGATGTTGCACAAGAGGCAAAAAAAAGGTCCATTTCGGCCCGGCGCGCGCAGTTGTCCCCCCTCCACACCTGCCCGCTATATAGGGGTCTTTTGACTCAAATTTGCGCCATGGCCGAAGGCGCATGAGGACTGGCGCGGCGGGGCGAAGAGGGGGCATGCGATTTGACGCATTTTGACGCACTTTGAGCGCTTTTTCGTGCGGGTGGTGTGGCGACGTGGGATCGGTGTTGTTTTCGCGCTGCGCCGCGTCCTGGCGCGGCTATGGGCTATGTAGGGCGTCTCTATGCTGACGATCATTCATCTTCACGCCGACGCATCATCGCCGCGTATTGCGACCTCAAGAACTCTTGATATACTGTATGTATGTACAGTATTTTATTCAGGTGTCATAATGATTGTAAAAATGTTAAAGATGCGCCTTGCTGGCGTGGAGGTGCCCAAGCGACGGCTGCATGATCGCTACAACTCAGCACAGTCCGGCAAGTTGGAAGTCGTTGAAACGACGGACCAGGGTCTGCACCGTCTGGTAAAGCTGGCCCGCTTCACTCATGAAGGGAGCGGAAACCACGTTGAGACACTTTTCGATGTGAATTTGCTCTGGTATCGGGATGGGCGCATGGTGTTGTCAGGGTTTGAGCGCAGCAAAAAAGATATGCAATTTTGCGACTATGCGCAGTCCTGGCTGTGTTTTGTCGGGACGGAACCGCCGCCAATGCCGGAAGGCAGGTAGAATAAATTGCATGTGCGCCGACTATACCCCCAGCCGTAGCGATCAAATCGAACAGCATTTCGCTGTCCGCTCCCCCCAGTTTGACCTGCCGCCGGAAGCCTGGCCGGGATACATGGCGCCGATCATTCGCGCCTCGCACGAGGTGCCCGGTGAGCTGGAAGTCGCGCCGGCATGTTTCGGGATGGTGCCACATTGGGCCGATATGAAGCTGGCGCGCCAGACCTATAACGCCCGCACCGAAACGGTGGCGCAGAAGCCATCCTTCCGCAATGCCTGGAAGCGCAAACAGTTCTGCATTATTCCGGCGGATAATTTCTTTGAGCCTTGTTACGAGACTGGAAAGCCGGTGCGCTGGCGCATCGAGCGCGCCGATGGGATGCCGGCCGCCATCGCCGGGATCTGGGAATTCCGGCCGCAAGATTTGCTGCTGTCGTTCTCGATGCTGACGATAAATGCCGATGGCCACCCGCTCATGCAGCGTTTTCACAAGCCGGATGATGAAAAACGGATGGTGATGATCCTCGACCCGGACCAGTATCACGGCTGGCTCGATGGTTCCCTTGTGGCCGAAGAGGATTTGTTCCAGCAGTATCCTGCAGAACGCCTGCTGGCTGTAGCGGATCCACTTCCGCCGCGTGTGAAAAAATGAACACGGGCCTGATCGCGCGCGTATGGCCGCTGGATGCGGACCTTAATGTCGGCAGCAGGCCCGAGACAGTTTTCACTAGGCCATCGGGCGAACTGCTAGCCAAGGCATTGTGAATTATATATGTTTGCTAATTCGAAAATTTTCCGTCGAGATCGGAATGGAAGACTCCCCAAGCGTTATTCATCTTGTCGAATTGGCGCTTGTAGGAATCTTCTTCAAATCGTGCAGCGTCTTTAACAAGGTCTGTAGCCATCATCATTATTTGGATAGCGACCCAGAGCAATCCGAACGTTACCTCAGCACGCGTTTCTCCGAAAACTTGAAGGTGGCCGTCGTCAGTATCGTAACGATCAGATAACGCTGCCAAGTCCCAGTGTGCGAAGCTGTTTAAAGTCACATAGGGCGCGGAGAGAAACGAAAGGCCTGCTGCGCGGATCGATTGCGCAATGTTCTTACCCTTATACCCAAGCTCCTTTAACCGCTTTTTTACAGGGGTTGCTTGGTCAATTCTTGTCTGTAATTCCTCAATAGATTCAGGAGGCAAGTGCGGGTCTTCTAATAGCGTCATCGAAAGTTTCAAGTCGCCGTCGACCTTATCGAACAACATTTGTTGAAGGTGCGCAGGATCTTTCAGCAAAGTCATATTCACAAACGACTCAAGCATGCTACGTATTTGTACTGCAGCATGAGTGTCGAGTCCTGAACGGATGAGAATATTGCAAGCATTTAAGCTCTCAACAATGTTGAGGTATAGCGCTGAACGTGCGCGGCGCTGGTCGTCCAGGCCCGGCTGCATAGCTTGGGCCAAATCCATGGCTGCTAAGCCGATGATTTCGGCGGTAGCCTTTGCTAGCACCGCTTCTCCATGTTGCGCAATAAACTTAGGCATGCTTGGCTCCAATTACAAAGGAAAAGCCCCGCGAATAAGCGGTCCTTCTTTTTAAAACGAACTCAAGAGTTTAGAAACGAGGTTGTCATTATTTTGCGCTCCGCTCCCTGTACTTCTCCGCCGGCAGGAGGACATCGCCTACCAGGACGGTTCAGGCCACTTGCTAAGTGGAAACGAAAATAGAAAGGCCACTTGAGGATGGACTTTCTATTTTATTTCATCGCGGAGAAATCGGCGTAACTTTTGGCGTAGCTTTTATAATTTGCAGTCTCTCGCTCATAGTCTGTCATACTCTGGCCGCCTACGGCGGAGGTGTGGCTGGAGCTGCTCAGAACAACGAGCCTTACAGCAACGCCTCTAACAGTTACCAATGTAACCAAGAAAAGGACACGCATGGTCTCGAAGAAGCAAAGCACGAAAAGCAGCCTAAAGAAAGAAGTCGGCTACCTTTTTCCAGATAAGGATCTTGAAAAAAGCTCCATTGACGAACTGATAGACACTCCCATTTATAGAATTTTTCCTATTGGGAGGTTTATTCAAGTCTTGACAAAAAAAGAACTAACACTAGTTAAACCAAAGAAATGGGATGACCCATTTGAGAACGCACTGCTTTCCTCGGACTTTCTGGTCGGGAATGAGAAGGCAACCATCGCGGCAAAGGATTCCGTTTATGGGCAATGTTGGACGTTGCACAGAGAAACAGATGCAATGTGGCGGATCTACTCTCAGAGCAAGGACGGTGTTCGCTTGAGAACCACCCCTAGAAAGCTGCTTACAGCGCTGAAGACCCATGTTGACGAATTTGCTGATTTAACATGCTTCGTTGGGAAGGTCGAGTACAAAACGAAACCTGAGTTATTGGAAATCTTCGGTCAAATTAACGTGGTGAGCACTGACGGCACTGGCATTGCTCAGTCATTGCTTTACAAAAGGCGGGAGTTCTCGCACGAAAGGGAAGTTAGGCTCATCTATAGTGCGGTAGACAATAACAGTCCGAGCGATATTTTCAGCTTTGGAGTGAACCCTAACGAACTGTTTGATCGAGTTCTCTTTGATCCCCGTATGGACGATTCATTGAGGAAATCCTACACTGCGGCCATCAAAAGCCTTGGTTGTGATGTCGAGGTGAAGCGATCCACCCTATATGATCCACCCAGTGGATTGCAATTCAAATTAAACACCTGAGAAAAATAAATCCAAGACAAAAACCTCGGTCGTTTTTCTCAGGAAAAAACAGGTAAAACACTTTATTGAGTATGAATAATTTGGCTAATTTTTTGCCAAATTTAATTTAAGTTGTTGATATTTATTAACAATCGATTCCGGCCAACGGCACCAGGTTTCATCAGAAAGCCCGCTGACTTGCAAAAGTCAGCGGGTTTTTTGTTTTTGTCACTGTTATCTTTCCTGCTTCAGATCCACTGATCGTTCTCCACCGTGCGCTCGCCCGCGTCGCCGTCGCCCGTGTTGACCACGCCGCGCGGCTCGATCAGCAGCAGCCGGGTTTCGGCGAGAGCGCACGGTCTATGTTCGACCCCCTTGGGCACCACGGCCATCTGGCCGGCAGTGAGCACGATGGCGTGCCCTTCCGCGTAGCCGGGGCCGCGCAGGGCGATGCGCAATTCGCCTTCCAGCACGATGAAGGTTTCATCCGTATCGGCGTGCCGGTGCCACTGGAATTGGCCGAGTACCTTGACGACCTTGAATTGGTAGTCATTCATTTCGGCGATGACGCGCGGCTGCCAGTGCCCCTCTAACAGGGAGATCTTGCCTGCCAGGTCGATGGACCGGCCCTGGCCGCGCGTGGTGGTGATGATAGTCATGCTGTGCTCCGTTCAAGTGGCGATGCAGCCAGAATACGCAGGCGCTTGCCGGCCGTATTGAACGATCGTGGGTATTTTCAGTCCTGGCCGATGCCGCTGGCGTAGCGCAGCCAGCGGCCAGGCGTCAGTCCATGGGTCTTCAGGAAATGCCGCGTCATGTGGCTCTGGTCGGCAAAGCCCGCGGCCATGGCGGCCGAGGCGAGCGTGCTGCCTGCCAGCAGCAGGCGCCGCACCATCTCCAGGCGCCGCATCGTCAGATAGCGGTACGGGCTGGTGCCGTAGAAGACGCGAAAGTCGTGCGACAGGCTCCAGCGGTCGCGCCCCGTTGCCGCTTCGAGTTCCGCCAGGGTGACGGCGTGGGTGCAGTGCGCCTGCAAGTAGTCGCGTGCGCACCGCGCCGCCAGGAAGTCGCCTTTTGGACGCTGCGCCGGCGTGCCGGCCGCCGCCGCCAGCGCATGCGCCAGCTCGGCCAGCGCCTCGCTCTGCTCCAGCGCTTCGAGCGGGCGGCCGTCGTGCGGCAGCAAGGCGGACGTGGCCGCCGCCAGGCGGGGATCGGTCGACACGCCGCCTTCAATGAAGGGCAGCGCGCGTCCGCCCAGCACATCCTGGAACAGCGCCGGTTCGATATACAGCATGCGGTAGCGGAAGCCGGCGTCGGTGCCCGCCTGGCCATCGTGCGCCTCGTCGGGATGCAGGATCATGGTATTGCCGGGCAGGCTGTCGCGCTGGCCGCGGCGGTAGCTGAAACGCTGCACGCCCGCCAGCGTGCGGCCGATGGCGTAAGTGTCGTGGCGGTGCATGGCATAAGCCTTGCCCTTGAACCATGCCTCGATGCGTTCGACGCCCTCTATCGCTGCGGAACATTTTAACCAGTCGTTTGGCATCTGCTCCGATGGTTGTTTCATGTGATTTGTCCACGAAGAGCGCGTTGTCGTGCAGGAGCGGCCAATACTATTTTTGTTGACTGCACGGGCATATGGGGTGAATGCTTCGAGCCGGAACGACGACTGTACTCCTGGTGTGTGGGCCTGTCCATGACAGGTATGCCCCTTGTCGCGGCTGGCAAGATATTTGAGGTACACTTTTTATGAGAACGTGCCGTACCGGTTATACGCAAGTTGAGCTGTATTTTTGCTATTTTTGGGTGAAAATAACAAGTAAATAGCTGATTTTTAGATTGTTTTTCCTATGTGCAAAACGATAAAAATCGGTAGAAAAATGAAGTGGCAATAATGTCTTTTTTTTCAAAGAGTTATACTTTGTGTATTTCCCGCACATGCGGAGATGAACTGGATTCGTGAGCGCTGTCTCGGGAGTTGGGGGCGACAACGTGAAATCCCTGCTGAAAAAGATCGAATTGCATTACACGTACAGACATGGACGCTAGCTGACCATGGCTGAAAACGAGTTCGTCGCGCTTTGACGTCAGTGCTTGGATCCGTGCCCCTCCCGGGGAAATCTCGACCCTGAGCAGACTGGTCAACTTCTGGAAGCCACGCGCAATCAGGTCGGCATACCGATTCGCTGGCAATTCACGTCGTGACAGGAGAGGCGGATCTTGGCAGATTGCTGTTCATCACAATCAACAGGATGATCCACTCGATTACCAATATAAAGCCACTTGTTTGGGCTTTTCTGCGAAAATGCACTCTATGCCGCTCACACAATATTCCAATGCCGCAGGCCGTATGTTTGTAAACGGTCTTACCCGAAATGCCCAAAAAGAGGCAGGTCAGTTCATGACCCCTCCCACAATTGCCCGATTTATGGCTAGACGCCTAGTCGCAGACTACAACCGACCGACTATCCGCCTGCTTGAGCCGGCCGCTGGCGCTGGGATACTTGCAGCGGCTGTCATCGATGCGCTGCTGGCGAAAGCTGATCGCCCAGAGGCGATCGAGCTGATACTGTACGAACAAGATGAACGGCTCCTGCCAGTTTTAAATGAGCTAGTTACCTTGGCCAAAGCCGAGTGCGCTGCCGCCGGCGTGGCTTTGACGGCGTTTGTCCTGCACGGCGACTTCTTGTTGTGGTCGGTTGCTCTACTTGGTCAACCCGTTGAAGGGCTCGTCGTCATTTCGAATCCTCCCTTCTTCAAGCTAGGAAAAATGGACCCTCGCGCCCAGGCTCACGCTTATGCTGTTCATGGCCAACCGAACATTTATGGTCTGTTTATGGCAGCGTGCGCGCGTATGGTTGGCCCGGGAGGGCGCTACTGTTTCATTACGCCACGCTCCTGGATGTCAGGTGCTTACTTTATGGCTGCTCGCAAATGCGTCATGCGTCATGTCGCCATTGAATGCTTACATACTTTCGACAGTCGACGCGATTCGTTCGATGAAGACGCCGTCCTGCAAGAGCTGATGATTACCTGGGGTGTTGGCCGTCCGCATGCTGATGCGGGATTAGAAATTCTGCTGACTCGCAGCGCTGGAGCGTCAGATCTCGCGACTGCTGCTGTTCACGCTATGCCGATGGAGCGCATTGTAAGTAATGACGAACACGCGATGCTGTCGCTTCCTGCTGCTGGTGCTGACCCGTTCGCTGGCTGGACTGCCACGCTGTCTACATACGGCATGGAAGTTAGCACGGGCCCTGTTGTTGCCTTTCGTGCTGCTGAATATATTCGGGAGCATAAAGAGTCGGATACGGTCCCGCTGTTGTGGCTTCAGCATGTTGGTCAGCAGTCCATCAAGTGGCCTATCGACAAAAAGCGCGAGCACATCAAGGCAACCGCTTTGAGCGCTTGGATGATGGTGCGCAACCAGACGATGGTCGTGATGCGTCGTTTTAGTCCGAAAGAAGATCAGCGCCGGGTGACCTGCGCCGCTTATGGCTGTGGTGCTGACCGCCTCCCTGGTGACGTTATTGGACTTGAGAATCACTTAAACTACATCCACCGCCCAGCCGGGCAGATAACACCGGACGAAGCGCGCGGATTGTCGGCTTTCCTTGCCAGTAAACTTGTGGACAACCACTTCCGCGCGCTGGCCGGTAGCACACAGGTCAATGCCACCGAGCTACGCAAGCTTCCTTTGCCGCCTTTGGCTGTGCTGGTTGCCATTGGCCAAGCGCTTCCGTCAAACCCATCAATTACGGCTGTGGATGAAGTCGTGGCACTTGCGCTCGCGGACCATCAAGGGCAAGCCGCAGTTGCATAAAAACCGGCAGAACTGCGACTAAAAACAATACTTGCAGTACTGCCGGGCGCAGCATTAAAATGACTTTTCCACCAAAGAAAAGGTTTTCTGATGTTGCTTCCAAAACTGCCAACGCTGACAGAAGTCGCTGCACGTCTCTCTATTATCTTCCCCGAGACGTTCCCGGATCGCTCTATTTTAGTCGGCGAGATGGCTGTCAGATTCATCTTCGTTTCACTTTACGGCGGCTTCATTGATGGCTGTGGGCGATACCTCCGCCCGTCAACCGTCATTAACTTCAGTATGGAGCAAGCCGTTCGGGTCACGGACGAGGAGCGCCAATATTGGATTGCATCCTGCCAAGCGCCTGGCTTTACTCCATTTGGCAAGCCTTGGTACGCAGCGAACAGCCGTGAGACACTGCGCGATGATCTGCTTCGTAATCGTGCAATCCCGATGGGCTTGGTGCGCAAGCGCGAAGGCATGGCCGTGACAAGCCCGGCGCCGATTTACTCGCTCTCCGGTACGTTTGCGGCGCTTCTCAATCCCGAACTGGTCGACGCGGAGTTGGACGAGGCTATTGTTGCGTGGCAGGACCGCTACCTCGACAAAATGACCCTCAAGCGCGCGGCACTGCTCGCGAGCGGTGTCAAAGCGAAAGTTGGTGCGGTAATTATCAATCTGCCGATGGCTGATAAAACACTTCGCTTAGGCAGTGGAGAAGCAGCGGCAATCACAAAAGCTGTGTGTGAAGACATGTCCGTTAGAATGTTTACGCATCCAGTCGTGATACACGTCAGCCACAGTGATAAAAAAATGTTCAATGAGTTGGCTGATGAGGCGGCAGCAATTGGTTTGAGAATTGATCTCTCGTCGGAACTCCCCGATATTGTCATTGCCGATATCGGAAGTGTGCACGGTATGATTTTGTGTTTCGTTGAGGTTGTTCATAGTGACGGTCCTATTACCGAACTCCGCCGACTGGCTCTACTTAAAATTGCAGCCGATGCCGATATCGCTCCTGAGCACGTCCGGATGGTGACGGCGTTCAATGACCGCAGCAGCCCTGCGTTCAAAAAACGGTTCTCTGAGCTGGCGCGAAATTCCGCTGTCTGGTTTCGTACCGAGCCAGATCTACTGCTCCGCTTGGACACTATGCAAGAGCTACTAGTCTAGTAGGTATCAGTCAAAATGATATTAAAACTCTGATTTATATTTTTCGGCACCATTAGTAGTTGTAATTTCCCCCGAAGTCTTGGATTTTCGGTTAAGCGGGGGCTGAAAGATTATGAAATATTGACAAACTTCCCGATTCTTTAGATCAAGCAATTCGATCAAGATAAGTATTGCTGAATTTACTTGGGGATATTATGCTTGGTGCTCATCGGAGCTGAATCACACCGACGGTGTTCATAAGATGTGCCGTGGAATTTGTTGTTTCTCTGATAAAGAGATACTTATCATTTAAAAATACTTTTTTGAGGACTACATGACAGATAGTAATTGGGCAGAATTGGCGTACGCAGCTGTGCTCCAAGTTGCACATAATCAACAAGAATTTACGCCTGACGATATTTGGGAAACTGGACTTGAGAAGCCAAGTGAAGCTCGTGCTCTAGGAGGAGTGATGCGTAGGGCTAAAGATGATGGGGTAATTGAAAAAACAGGGCGAGTGAAGCCGACTACTCAACGTGAAAGTCATGGTACCGATGTAACTATTTGGCGTTCACTAATCTACACCGCCACACGGTAGTAGCGCGTAAGGACTTCTTACTGTGATCAAGTCGTTTCGGACACAACGATAGGTTCACTTGCTGCCATTGTCCGTTCATAGATGTTGGATGGCAGATTGTCTCAATGATGAGTTGATACGCTTCAGTTATAAAAGCCGACGATGTAGTCGATGATGTCGGCTGTGCCGTGTAAAAGCCCGACCGGCTGATTTCCAGCAGATGGCAGCTCTGTTGCACAGGAAGGGTCTCTTTTGCGACTGACGAATGACCGTTAAATCTTTTTATTTCGCGAAACGCATTGTGGTACTGATGACGGACGGCTTTGAACAGGTCGAATTTACAGGCATGCGCGCTTTCCTCATGGCGCATGGCGCCATGCTGACTATTGTCTGGCCCAAGGCCAATCAGGTGCAGAGCATGTATCATAAGGATGTGGGCGACGCGTTCGATGTCGATCTCACTGTGGCCGAGGCGCAGGCGCGCGATTCTGATGCGCTGCTGCTGCTGCCGGGCCGCGTGGCCAATCCGGACGAGCTGTGCATCGACTCCGCGTCGGCGGCGTTTGTCAAAGGGCAAACCGATTGCGGTCATCTGAATTACTCGCGACATGAACAAGTCAGGCTCCGACTCTTTCTTGATAAGCGATTCCACGAGCATCTTTCCCGGTCAGGACTACCCATGTAAGGCAGCACCGGACGGGCTCGTCCGCTCCCGTTGGTTGTTATCGGTGCTAGCCATTGCAGTGGGCGCCATGCTGGCGTGTTCGACGGGCGCACTGGCCTGGCGCAATTGGCTGGTGCAAGCCGGTACCGAGCTGCTGTTGGCCGCAGGCGCTTTGCGCACGCGCCAGGCCAGGGCCAGCTTTCTACCAAGGTCGCTTAATCCGCACCTTTGGTAGTCATGATGGTCTTTATGCTCCAGAGCGTCGTAGATCGTGCTGGCGTCGTAGATCAAAGCGGCCGACGTTAGTGGGGGCCGCGCGCCGTTAGCCGGCCGTTCGTCATGGCGCGCGCAGCGACCAGCCTTGCCACGGCGGCGTCCAGTAATGCCCGCTGTTTTGCTGGCGCCGGTCGAACGAGTACGTGTTGCTGGTATTGCTTTCGGTGGCGCCCGCGCTGTTAGCCATCAGGCTCATGTAACCTGCTGTGGTGGGGGAGAATGGAGTGAGCTGGGAGGTGGGGCTGCTGTAGGGAAGGAGACAGCTGCTGGCAAAGAGCGTGCCCTCGACCTGGAACAGCGCCAGCCAGCCGCCGCCCAGGTTTTCGCTGCCGCGAAAACCGAGTATCGAGCGGTTGTTGGAGGCGCGCTGCACACCGTCGCCGCTGCCGGAATGATGCAGCGCTTCGACCGCCAGGTTCAGGCGGCCATACAGCTGCACATTTTCTTGTGCCGTGGCGGGTAGGCCAGACACCAGCGCATGAAAACATGCGCATCACACCCGCCTCAAAACGCAAAGCAGCTGCATCCCAGCGCGCCCCAGAAGCCGGAATGGCTGGAGACGGGCACGGAACTTTTGCGCGCCACGTCGTGGGCGTGGGCGTGCACGCCGCAGGCGCCCTGGCACTGGTGCTGTTGCATGGCGCTGGTCTTTTGCGGCGGCGCGGCGCGGTAGTGGCCGGCCACGTTTTTCACGGGCGACCAGTCGGGCAGCACCGGGATGGCTGGCGGCGCCAGATGGGAAAATTCCGCCTGGCCGTAGACGATCTTGCCGCCGACGACGGTGAGCACCGACTCGATCGACTTGATCGCCTCTTCATCGATGCTGAAAAAATCCGCGCTCAGCACGGCCAGGTCGGCCAGCATGCCTTCCTGGATGCGGCCCTTCTTGCCTTGCTCGCTCGAGAACCAGGCGCTGCCCGCCGTCCACAGTTCCAGCGCCGTGTCGCGCGACAAACGGCTGCCCGCGTCGTACAGGCGCAAGCCGCCTACGGTGCGGCCCGATACCAGCCAGTACAGCGCCGTCCACGGGTTGTAGCTGGCGACCCGGGTGGCATCCGTGCCGCCGCCCACCGGTACGCCCGAGGCAAGCATGCGGGCGATCGGCGGCGTGGCCTTGGCCGCTTCCGCGCCGTAGCGGTCGACGAAGTATTCGCCCTGGAAGGCCATGCGGTGCTGGATGGCGATGCCGCCGCCCAGCGCCTTGACCCGGTCGATGTTTTTCGGCGTGATGGTTTCGCAGTGGTCGAACATCCAGTGCAGGCCGTCGAACGGGATGTCGCGGTTGACCTTTTCAAAGACCGTCAGCATGCGGTCGATCGATTCGTCGTAGGTGGCGTGCAGGCGGAAGGGCCAGCGTTTGGAGACCAGGTGGCGCACCACCTTTTCCAGTTCGTCGTCCATGCCGGGCGCCAGGTCCGGGCGCGGCTCGAGGAAATCCTCGAAGTCGGCGGCGGAAAACACCAGCATTTCGCCGGCGCCGTTATGGCGGTAGTAATCGTCGCCCTGGCCAGGCGTGACCATCTCCGTCCATTTTTCAAAATCCTCCAGTTCGCGGCCCTTGTTTTGCGTGAACAGGTTGTAGGCGATGCGGATGGTCAGCTGCTCTTTTTGCGCCAGTTCCTCGACCACCGCGTAGTCTTCCGGATAATTCTGGAAGCCGCCGCCCGCATCGATGGCGCTGGTCAGCCCCAAGCGATTGAGTTCGCGCATGAACTGGCGCGTGGAATTGACTTGCAGTTCGCGCGGCAAGGTCGGGCCCTTGGCCAGGGTCGCATACAGTATCATCGCGTTCGGCCGCGCGATCAGCATGCCCGTCGGGTTGCCGGCCGCATCGCGCACGATCTCGCCGCCGGGCGGGTTCGGCGTATTTTTGTCGTAGCCGACCACGCGCAGGGCGGCGCGGTTCAAGAGGGCGCGGTCGTACAGGTGCAGGATGAAGACGGGGGTATCGGGCGCGGCCGCGTTGATTTCGTCGAGGGTCGGCATGCGCTTTTCCGCGAACTGGAATTCGTTCCAGCCGCCGACCACGCGCACCCATTGCGGGTTCGGCGTGCGCAAGGCTTGTTCCTTGAGCATGCGCAGGGCGTCGGCCAGCGAGGGCACGCCTTCCCAGCGCAGTTCCAGGTTGTAGTTCAAGCCGCCGCGGATCAGGTGCAGGTGCGAGTCGTTCAGGCCGGGAATGACGGTGCGGCCGCCCAGGTCGATCACGCGGCTGTCCGGCTTGCGGTGGCGCATGACGTCGTCGGCATCGCCGACAGCGAGGAATTTGCCGTCGGCGATGGCCACGGCGCTCGCCTGCGGGCACGACTTGTCGACGGTGTGGAAGCAGCCGTTGATCAGTATCAGCGGCGCGGCGGAGGAAAGGGTCGGTTCGGTCATGATGCGGCTCCATGGTGGCAATGCGGGGGAGGCCGGGGCGCGGCCAGAATCTGCGTCCAGTGTAGCCCAGGGCCCGGGAGCGGACACGGGCCAAAAGATCAGGTATGGCAGGTATGACGGCGCGCCGACTGGTCTAAGGGCGGGTGCGGCGGCGCGCGACATGGATTACCATGCCGGCAGTAGCGGCTGGGCATGCGTCCGGATGCATTTTTTATCGCGGTTTACCACATCGCAGGGAGTCCTCATGGATCAAGCACCACACAGCCGTTTATACGGCACCAGCCTGGGCTTTTTGGCCGGGTATGTCGATACGCTGGGTTTTATCGCCCTGTTCGGCCTGTTTACCGCCCATGTCACGGGCAACTTCGTGCTGATCGGCGCCGCGCTGGCCGAACCGACGCGTATCCCCATCCTGCTGAAAATCCTCGCCTTTCCCGCCTTTATCGCCGGCATCGTCGTCACGCGCCTGATGGTGCTGGCCATCGAGCGCCGCGGCGGACCGGCGCTGACGCTGGCCTTCCTGCTGCAATGGATCTTGCTGGCCGGTTTCATGGTGTTCGGCGTGCTGGCCGAGCCGGTCGGCAAGGAGGTGGGCACGCTGGCGATGCTGGCCGGCTTGCTGGGCACGGCCGCCATGGGCGTGCACAGCGCCACCAGCCGTCTGCTGCTGGCGCATCTGGCGCCCACCTCCATGATGACGGGGAACGTGACGCAGATCGTGCTCGACACCGTCGACGTGCTGCGCGGCGCCGGCGATGGAGGCACGCGCGCGCGCTGCGGGAAGTTTTTCTGGCCGCTGCTGGCCTTTGCGCTGGGCGCCATCGCTGCCGGCTTTGGCTACCTGGTCTTCGGTTTCGCGGCGCTGGCCGTGCCGCTGGTGCTGCTGGGCGGCTTGATCGTGGTGGAGCAGCGTAGCGGACGGACCGCCGTGCCCGTGTCCTGACAGCCGCCATGCGCGCCTTCCTGTTGTGGCTGATACTCATGATGGCCAGTCCTTGCGGACTGGCCATCGATGCCGCACGCGGCATCCATCAGCTGCAGCACACGCGCTGGACGGCCAGCGACGGCGCGCCCGACGATATCATCGTCATGGCACAGGGCAATGACGGTTTCCTGTGGCTGGGCACGCACGCGGGCGTGCGCCGTTTCGACGGCTTGCGCTTCGAGCCCGTGCGGGCGCGCCAGGGCAGCTTTCCCGACACGGTGGCGCTGTCGCTCAAGCGCGCCGCCGACGGCGGCATGTGGATAGGCTGGCAAGTGGGCGGCATCAGCCACGTCAAGGATGGCGTGGTGCGCAATTACGCCGAGCCGCAGGGCGTGCAGGCGGGCGCCATCTGGGGCTTTGCCATCGGCGGCGACGGCGCCGTGTGGGCGGCCGGCGTGTCCGGCATCTCGCGCTTCGATGGCCGGCGTTGGCAGGCGATGGGACCGGCGCAGGGCTACACGGCGCAAAAGGCGTCCGCCGTGTTTGCCGACCGCGATGGCCGCATCGCCGTGTTCAGCGAAAACGGCCTGTTTATATGGCAGGCGATGCAGTCGCGCTTCGCGCCGCCCATCGGCCGGCTCGACCTGCGCGCGCCGCCGCAGCAGGGACCGGATGGCCGCATCTATTTGCTGGAGATGCGCGGCATCCGCATCATCGAGTCGCTGGAACGCTACGAGCAGCTCGATCATCGGTGGATTTACCGCGATACCAGCGGCACCAGCGGCAGCATGCTGGTCGACCGCGCGGGTACCTTGTGGTTCGACAGCCAGTACGGCTTGCACCGCACGCGCAGCGGCGGCGCGCTGGCGCCGGGGCAGCTGGGCATCAGCAGCGACACGGAATCGTTCCTGCCGCGCGATGGCTTGAGCAATGTCCTCGTCGGCTCCATGTGCGACGACAATGAAGGCAATGTCTGGGTTTCCACGTACGGCGGCCTGGACCGTTTCCGCCAGGCCGCGCCCGTGGTCCTGCGCACGCGTGCCGCGCCCGATGTGGCCGAAGTGTTCCGTACCCAGGAAATGCTGGCGGGGCCGGCAGGCGCGATGTGGCTGTCGCGCGATGACGTCCTGGGGCCGCTGCTGCTGGCGCGGGCCGACGGCACGGTGCTGCGCGCGCCGCGCCTGGGACCCGTCAGCGCCATCCTGGCAGCGCCGGGCGGCCTGTGGGTGGCGGCCCGCGCCGGCCTGCAGCAGCTGGCTGGCGAGGATGGCCGCGTGCTGCGCACGATCGCCTATCCATCGGGCGCGGCCGCGGTCAAGCGCATGCGCGCCGGCGTGCTCGCGCCCGATGGCAGCATATGGGGCGTGTTCAGCGGCGCCGGCGTTTTCCAGTACCGCGACGGGGCCTGGCGGCGCGAACCGCTGCTGCCCGATGGCGGCGCGAAAGTGCCGCTGGCGCTGCTGGCCGACGCGGCCGGGCGCCTGTGGCTGTCGTATGCCGATGGCAGCGTCGCCATGCTGGAAAAGGGGCGGCTGCACGCCTTCGGTCCCGCGCAGGGCCTGGACCTGGGCAAGATTCCCATGCTGATCGAATACCACGGGCAGGTGTGGGCGGGCGGGCAGCGTGGCGTGGCGCTGTGGCGCGGCGGCCGTTTCGTCGCCCTGCGCAGCGAGCCGGCCAGCGCCACCGAGGGCGTGGTGGGCCTGTTGCGCGCGCGCGACGGCAGCCTGTGGCTCAATCACGGCAGCGGCGCCGCGCACATCTCCGCCGCGCAAGTGGACCTGGCGCTGCGCGACCCCGCCCATGCCATGCGCGCCAACTCGTACGACGCCGTCGATGGCTTGAACGGCAGCATCGGCATGCTGCACAACCGCTCGGTGGCCGAAGCGGACGATGGCAGGATTTGGTTTTCGCGCCAGAGCGCGACGTTCTGGATCGATCCGCGCCAGGCGCTTGTGGCCTTGCCGGCGCCACGCGTGGAAATCGGCGCGCTGCTGGCGGACGGCCGGCGCGTCGATCCGCCCGCAAGCGCGGGCCTGCAACTGGCGGCCGGCACGCGCGACGTGCAATTCCATTACAACGCCGCCAGTCTGGGCACGCCGGAGCGTTTGCAGTTCCGCTACCGGCTCGACGGCTATGATACGCAGTGGCAGCAGGCGGGCGGCCGTCGCCTGGCGCAGTACACGGGCCTGGGGCCGGGCAGCTACCGCTTCGAGCTAATCGCGGCGAATGGCGATGGCGTGGACAGCACGGTGGCGCAACTGCCGTTCCGCGTGCTGCCCGCCTTCTACCAGACATGGTGGTTCCGCAGCCTGTGCGCGGCGCTGCTGCTGGCCGCCGCGTACGGCGCCTACCGCTGGCGGCTGCGCCAGCACGCCGCGCGCCTGCGGGTGCGGATGGAGGCGCAGCAGACCGAGCGCGAACGCATCGCGCGCGAGCTGCACGATACCCTGCTGCAGGGCACACAGGCGATGATCCTGCACTTTCACAATGCCAGCATGGCCATCGCCGAGGATGATCCCGCGCGCGCCGCCATGCTGCGCGCGCTCGACGACGCCGACCGCATGCTGGGCGAGGGGCGCGACCATGTGCACGACCTGCGCGCCGGCGACGATGGCGGCGCGCGCTGGAGCGCCATCCTGCGGCGCGAAGGCGAGCGTCTGGCGGCGCAGCACGGCATCGTGTTCCGCTATGCGGAGGAGGGCGAGGCGCGCATGCTGCATGCGCGCGCCGCGCACGAAATCTACCGCATCGCCAGCGAAGCGCTGCGCAATGCCTTCCAGCACGCGCGTGCGCAGGTGGTCGAGGTCGCGGTGCGCTATGCGCGCGGCGGCATCGAACTGGTCGTGCGCGACGATGGCCAGGGCTTGCCGCCGGTGGTGGCGGCGAACGGACAGATTCCCGGACACTGGGGCATGCCCGGCATGCGCGAGCGCGCCGCCAGGCTCGGTGCGCGCCTGTCCGTGGGCGGGCGCGACGGGGGCGGCACGCAGTGGCGCCTGCGGGTGCCGGCGCGCCGCGCCTGGCCGGCGGCGCACGGGCCCTTGCGACGCTGGTGGCAGCGCTGGCGCCGTTCAGGCGTCGAGGATGCCGCGCCGTAGCGCGATGGTGACGGCGTGGGTGCGGTCCCTGGCGCCCAGCTTGGCCAGGATGGTGCTCATGTGCGCTTTGACGGTTTCTTCCTTGATCTGCAGCAGGGCGCCCGTCTCGCGGTTGGAATTGCCTTGCGCGACCTGCTTGAGCACGTCCAGTTCGCGGTTCGACAGCACGTCGCTGCAGGCATACAGGGCCAGCTCCGCCTCGATCTCGGGCGTGATGTGGCGCCGCCCCGCGTGCACGTTCTGTATCGCCGCCAGCAATTCGTGGCGCAGCGCGCTTTTCAGCACATAGCCGCACGCGCCCGCGCGGATGGCGCGCAGCACCTGCGTGTCGCCCTTGTAGGTGGTCAGCACGATGATGCGCGCCTGCGGATGGCGCGCGCGGATGGCGCCGATGGCATCGAGGCCGCTCATGCGCGGCATCTGCAAATCCATCAGCGTGACATCGGGCTGCAGCGCGTCAAATTGCTGCACCGCCTGCTGGCCATCGGTGGCCTGGCCCACCAGCGCCACGCCGGGAAAGGCGCGCAGCAGGGCCGCGATGCCGTCGAGCAGCAACTGGTGGTCGTCGGCGATGAGGACGCGTATCGGTGCCGTATCGCTGCGCATGATGTTGCCTGGCAAAGAGGAGTGATCGATCAAGAGTCGTCGGAACATGGTGAGCAAAAGGTATTTTACCGCAGCGCCTGCCAGCCTGCAGAGAGGGATTGCTCGGGGGGAGCCTATATTTAGATAGTGGTGCGGGCACGCCGCCAGGCATACGATGCACGGCAGTACCCACTCAACCCGTTCTTCATGGATGACATCATGACCAATCCGAAACTGGAAGTCCTTACCCCCGACAATTGCCAGATCATCTTCATCGACCAGCAGCCGCAAATGGCGTTCGGCGTGCAGTCGATGGACCGCCAGGCGTTGAAAAACAATACCGTGGGCCTGGCCAAGGCCGCCAAGGTGTTCAACATCCCCACCATCATCACCACCGTGGAAACGGAAAGCTTTTCGGGCCACACCTATCCGGAACTGCTGGACGTCTTCCCGGGCAAGGATATCCTCGAGCGCAGCTCGATGAATTCGTGGGATGACCAGAAGGTGCGCGATGCGCTGGCCGCCAACGGCAAGAAGAAAGTCGTCGTCTCGGGCCTGTGGACGGAAGTGTGCAACAACAGCTTCGCCCTGTGCGCGATGCTCGAAGGCGATTACGAGATCTACATGGTGGCCGATGCATCGGGCGGCACCTCGAAGGAAGCGCACGACTACGCCATGCAGCGCATGATCCAGGCCGGCGTGGTGCCCGTGACGTGGCAGCAGGTGCTGCTGGAATGGCAGCGCGACTGGGCCCACAAGGCGACCTATGACGCCGTCATGGCCATCGTGCGCGAACATTCGGGCGCCTACGGCATGGGCGTCGATTACGCCTACACGATGGTGCACAAGGCGCCGCAGCGCATCCATGGCGAACACGCCACCCTGGCGCCGGTGCCGGCCAAGTAAACGCCGCGCGGCCATGCCATGCGCCGCGCGCCTGACCGCGCGCGGCGTTTTTTTTTATTGAAAGGAATGCGCCATGAAGTTATATGTGATTTCGCTGGCCGTGGGCTTGCTGGTTGGCATCATCTATGCCGTCCTGCAGGTACGCTCGCCGGCGCCGCCAGCCATTGCCCTGATCGGCCTGCTGGGCATGCTGATCGGCGAACAGGTCGTCCCCAGCGTCAAGCGCCTGATGGCGGGCGAAGCCGTAACCGTGTCGTGGCTGCGCAGCGAATGCGTGCCGAAGATCAGCGGCGTGGAAGCGAAGCCGACATTGGCCAAGGCCCAGTCGCAGCAGCAGCAGGACGACGGCGCCGCCTGAACCCCGTTTGCCGAGTCAAAACGCTAGAACGCGCCCAACAAGCCGCGCCGGGCGGCCACCGTGGCCGCCTCGGTGCGGCTTGATACGTTGAGCTTGGTCAAAATATTGTTTACGTGAAATTTGACAGTGCCCACCTCGATGCCGGCGCTGCGCGCGATCATCTTGTTGCTCTTGCCCGCCGACAGGTGCAGCAGGATGTCGTGCTCGCGTTTCGACAGGCGGTTCGCCTCGATGCGGCCAGCCTGCTGTGCCGCCAGTTCCGGCGGAAGGTAGTGCCTGCCGGCGGCCACCTGGCCGATGCATTGCGTCAGTTGCAGGAAGCCGGAATCCTTCAGCAGGTAGCCGCGCGCGCCGGCGCGCAGGGCCCGGTGCACGCTGTCCTCGCCCTGGTAGGTGGTGAGGATGACGATCTTCGCTTGCGCATCGTCCGCGCAGATGCGCTCGATCGCCTCGACGCCATGCATTTCCGGCATGTTCAAATCCATCAGCACCACGTCGGGACGCAGCTCCCGGTACAGCGCCACGGCGGCGCTGCCCGTGCCGGCCTGGCCCAGCAGGCGCAAGCCCGGCAGCGATGCGATCAGCGAGGCCAGGCCGGCCAGGATCAGCGGGTGGTCGTCGGCGATCAGCAGCGAGATAGGGGTGTCGTTGTCGCGGGGCGTGTGCATGCTTGTGCTCATGGTGCTGGCAGGGTGAAGTGGAAGACTGTGCCGTGGGGCGCGCCGGGCGCATGCCACAGGCGGCCGCCATGCGCGTCGAGGATGCGGCGGCAGATGGCCAGGCCCATGCCCATGCCGTCCGGCTTGCTGGAATACAGGGCGTGGTACAGGCGGCACGCCGCCTGCGGCGCGATGCCGGCGCCATTGTCGGCGATGCTGAAATGCTGCACGCCGCCATCCAGGCGCGAGGACAGCAGCACCGTGCGCGGCCGGCCGCTGGTGCCCTGCAGGGCTTCGATGGCGTTCATCAGCAGGTTCAGGAGGACTTGCCGGAATTGCACCGGGTCGGCATGCAGCAGCGGGCGGCCCGGCGCCAGCCTCGTTTGCAAATCGATGGCGTGGCGTTGCAGCGGCGCGCGCAGCAGCGGCAGCAGCTCCTGCACGGCGTCGTCGGCGACAAAAAGAGTCTGGCTGCCCGGCGCATGGCAGGCCAGGCCATGCACGCTGCGCAGCACGGCGCTGGCATGGCTGCCGGCGCTGGCGACCAGGGCCAGCGCCGCACGCGCTTCATCGAGGCGGGGCGGATCGTGGTCGAGCCAGCGCAAGGCGGCATCGGCATTGAGCGCGATGGCCGCCAGCGGCTGGCGCACCTCGTGCGCGACCGATGCGGCAAATTCGCCCATGCCGCCCATGCCGCCCATGCGCTGCGCCTGCGCCAGGCCGGGGTCTTGCTGCTGAGGTAAATAATGCATGCTGGCCATTGCCGTGCTCCTGTCGCTGTCGCGGCGTATGCCGCATTGCAACAAGTATGCATGGCATCGTTGCCGGGGCACTTATACGAATGGGGGAGGCGGACGGTTTTTTTGCAAGGCAGGGGCGGGAAACACCGCCGGGCTGGCCGGCGGTGCGCGGAGCGGATGAGGATCAGGACTTGATAAAGGCCAGCAAGTCTTCGTTCAGGCGGTCCTTGTGGGTGGCCGGCAAGCCGTGCGGCGCGCCTTCATAGATGACCAGCTTGGCGTTCTTGATGAGCTTGGCCGCGGCCTTGCCGGAAGCGTCGATCGGCACGATCTGGTCGTCGCCGCCGTGCACGACCAGGGTCGGCACGGAGATTTTCTTCAGGTCGGCCGTGAAATCCGTCTCGGAAAACTGCTTGATGCAATCGTAGGCGTTCTTGATGCCGCACTGCATGCCCTGCAGCCAGAAGGTGTCGCGCATGCCTTGCGACACCTTGTTGCCGGGACGGTTGGCGCCGAAGAACGGCACCGTCAGGTCCTTGAAGAATTGCGAACGGTCGGCCAGCACGCCGGCGCGGATGCCGTCGAAGACGGACATCGGCAAGCCGCCGGGATTGGTGTCCGACTTGACCATCTGCGGCGGCACGGCGCCCACCAGCACGGCCTTGGCCACGCGTTTTTCGCCATGGCGGCCGATATAGCGCGCCACTTCGCCGCCGCCCGTCGAATGGCCGACCAGGGTCGCGCCCTTGATGTCGAGCGCGTCGAGCAGGGTGGCCAGGTCGTCGGCGTAGGTATCCATGTCATTGCCCTGCCATGGCTGGCTGGACAGGCCGTGGCCGCGGCGGTCGTGCGCGATCACGCGGTAGCCGTGGCTGGCCAGGAACATCATCTGGTCTTCCCAGGCGTCGCCCTGCAATGGCCAGCCGTGACTGAAGACGACGGGCGTGCCCGTGCCCCAGTCCTTGAAATGGATGACGGTGCCGTCCTTGACGGTGACGCTATTGACGGTGAGCTTGCCCGGCGCCGCAGCGGCGGCAGCGGCAGGCTTGGCGGCGGCGCTGGCGCCACCGGCGGCCAGCAGGCCCGCACCGGCGGCGACACCGGCGACGCTGACGAGCAGCTTGCGGCGGGAGTTGACTTCTTCGGCTTCGATTTTCTTCGACATGATGCTTTCCTTCGGGGATGGGGGAGGGGCCAGTGATGGCCTGGACCAGTGATGGCACCGGCCAGTCTAGGCCTTCGCGCGCGCCGGCGCCTCTGCCAAAAGACCAGTCGCGCCGGGTCTCCCGCCTGCCTATGATGGCTGGCGGCGGCGCGCCGCGCCGCCCGCCTTTCCCACTGGAGCGAAGATGAAGACAAACTGGATGGCGGCGCTGGCTGGCCCCTTTTTACCCGATGCCGGCCTGCTGTTTGCGCGCGTGGCGGGCGCGCTGCTGGTGCTGCACGTGCACGGCTTGCCCAAGCTGCTGCATTTTTCCGAGGAACTGGCGCACATCGACGACCCGCTGCACCTGGGCCGCGCCGTCACCCTGTACTGCGCCCTGTTCGCGGAAATCGTCTGCCCGCTGCTGGTCGCCGCCGGCTTGCTGACGCGCCTCGCGTGCCTGCCCCTGCTGTTCCTGCTGGGCGTGTCGATGCTGCTCGTGCATCCCGACTGGAGCATCGCCGACGGCCAGTTCGGCTGGCTGCTGATCATCGTCTTCGGCACCATCGCCATCAGCGGCGCGGGCAAGTATGCGGCCGATGCGCGTTGGCGGGCGTAAGCGCTAATGCGGCACCACCACCCGCCAGACCGGCGGGGATTGATATTTCCGTCAGGAATGTAAGTCTGTGCTTCAAGGTGTGGCACCGCACGGTGGCGCGCGGCGGGCGCGGTTAAGGTAGTGCCAACAGCTTGCTGCTGATCCAGCATTTGATATGGCTCAGCCCGGCAGCGTTTAGCCGCTTCTACTTTCCCAGAAGCGAGGAGAATCATGATTCGGTCACGGCATCGAGCATGGTTGATTTATTCACCTTTGAAGGAAACCATCATGAACGCGATTGAAAAAACCAGCTCCGAGATGAACGGCACCGCCCAGGATACCCGCCAGGATTTGCACCGCACCATCGACAAGGTGGCTAGCCAGGCCCAGCCTCTGGCCGACAAGGTCGCCACGCGCGCCCATGACGGCGTGGACCAGGTGGGCGACCGCATCGAGCAAGTCAGCGACACCGTCAGCAAGGCATCGGAACGCCTGATGGCGCGCGGCAAGCAACTGGGCGCCGCCTGCCAGCGCGCCGGTGAAACGGGCCGCGACTATGTGCGCGAGCGCCCGGCCGTGTCCCTGCTGATTGCGGCGGCGGCCGGCTATGGCCTGTCGAAGCTGCTGGGTTCGCGTAAATAAGTCTTACGCCTTCCTGGAAGTATTTGTCGTGGGCGCTGTTCCCTTCGCCGTCATGGCGGAGAGGGCCAGCGCCCACGCACACAAGGTAGTAGCAAGCAGTAAAGGAGAGTGATGATGCGCTCCATTTTGTTGTGGTTGATTGGCATACCTATTCCCATCATTATTTTGATTGCCCTGTTCGTGCGCTGAATGAGGGAGTTGTAGCGTTACTTCCCGGGGCAGACTACTCACAGGAGATGTAATGGCTACCACCAAGAAAACGCCGTCCACGGACGGTGCGGGTTCCGTTTTGAGCAGCATGTCCGGCCCGTCCGACAGCAATGCGCCGCACAGCCTGGGCGCGGACAACGAGGTGACCCGCGCGTTGCTGCAAAAGACGGCCGCCAGCCAGCAGCTATCCGCCGCCATGGCCGATAATCCCAAGGAAGCGGGCCAGTATGGCGAGGCGGCGCGCACGCCGCCCGAAGGCGTGCATGTGGCGACCGGCGAACCGCTGGCCACGGCCAGCACCACGGGCGAAACGCTAGCGTCGCCGAAGACGGGCGATGGCCAGCCCGCGCTGGGCGAGAATGCGCGTAACGCCTCGCTCGATGGCGCCCGCAGCGACGACAGCGGCTGCGTGCTGACGACCAACCAGGGCGTGCCCGTGGGCGACAACCAGAACTCGCTGAAGGCGGGCTTGCGCGGCCCCACCCTGATGGAAGATTTCATCCTGCGTGAAAAGCTCACGCATTTCGACCACGAGCGCATCCCCGAGCGCGTCGTGCATGCGCGCGGCTCCGCCGCCCACGGCTACTTCGAATGCTACAAGGAGCAAAGCAAGCTGACGCGCGCCGCGCCGTTCGCCAAGGCCGGCAAGTGCACGCCCGTCTTCGTGCGCTTTTCCACCGTGGCCGGCGAACGCGGTTCGACCGACACGGCGCGCGACGTGCGGGGCTTTGCCGTGAAATTCTATACGGACGAAGGCAACTGGGACCTGGTCGGCAACAACATCCCCGTCTTCTTCATCCAGGATGCGATGAAATTTCCCGACGTGGTCCATGCCGTCAAGCCCGAGCCGCACAACGGCATGCCGCAGGCGGCCAGCGCGCACGACACCTTCTGGGATTTCGCCTCGCTGTCGCCGGAAATCACGCACATGCTGATGTGGGTCATGTCCGACCGCGCCATCCCGCGCAGCTACCGCATGATGCAGGGCTTCGGCGTGCACACCTTCCGTCTCGTGAACGCCAAGGGCCAGTCCGTGTTCTGTAAATTCCACTGGTCGCCCATGGCCGGCACGCATTCGCTCGTCTGGGATGAAGCCGTCAAGATCAGCGGCGCCGATTCCGACTTCCACCGGCGCGACCTGTGGGAAGCCATCGAATGCGGCGAGTATCCGGAATACGAGCTGGCCTTCCAGGTCTTCACGGAAGAACAGGCCGAAGCGTTCCCCTTCGATGTGCTCGACCCCACCAAGCTGATTCCCGAAGAACTGGTGCCGCTGGTCCCCGTCGGGAAAATGGTCTTGAACCGCAACCCCGATAACTTCTTTGCCGAGACGGAGCAGGTGGCGTTCTGCACGGCGCACATCGTGCCCGGCATCGATTTTTCCAACGACCCGCTGCTGCAGGGGCGCATCCACTCGTATATCGACACGCAGATCACGCGCCTGGGCGGCGCCAACTTCCATGAAATCCCCATCAACTCGCCGCTGGCGCGCGTGCATAACAACCAGCGCGACGGCATCCACCGCCAGGCCATCAACCGGGGCCGGGTCGCCTACGAACCCAATTCGCTGGCGGGCGGCTGCCCGTTCCAGGCCGGGGCCAGGGGTTTCAACAGCTTTCCCGCCTCCACCGAGGGCGACAAGGTGCGCGGCAAGCCCGAGAAATTCGCCGAGCATTATGCGCAGGCGCGGCTGTTCTGGATCAGCCAGACGCCGGTCGAGCAAGACCATATCGTGCATGCGTTCCGCTTTGAACTGAGCAAGGTGCAGACGGTGGCCATCCGCAAGCGCATCGTCGCCATGCTGCGCAATGTCGACGAGACGCTGGCGCAGCGCCTGGCCGACGCGCTGGGCCTGGCCCTGCCACCGGCCATGCCGCTCGCCTCCATGTTGCCCATGCCTACGTATCCACCGTCGCCGGAGCTGTCGCTCTTTTTCCGTCCCGGCAAGACGGGCATCCATACCCTGCGCGTGGCCATCCTCGTCGGGCCGGGCAGCGATGGGGCGCAGGTGCGCAGCATCTATGCATCCTTGCTGGCCGACGGCGCCGTGCCGCGCCTGGTGGGCAGCCACCTGGGGAAAGTCGACACGAGCGGCGGCGCGCCGCTGGCAGTGGAAATCTCGCTCGAAACGGGGCCGTCCGTGCTGTTCGACGCCGTCGTGGTGCCCGATGGGCAGGGCGCCGTGCAGCAGCTGGGCAGCGACGCCAATGCGCTTGACTTCCTGCGCCTGCAGTACCGCCACTGCAAGCCTATACTGGCCATCGGCGCCGGCAAGGGCTTGCTGGACAAGGCCGGCGTGCCGACGACCTTGCCGGATGGGAAGCCCGATCCCGCCATCATCGTGGCGCCGTCCGCCGATGTCGTGAAAGCCGTGGCTGCCTTCAAGAAGCTGCTGGCCGCCCACCGCTCGTTCGCGCGCGAGACGGACCCGCCGCGCGTGTGATGCCCGCTTGAGCGTCAGCGGGGCAGGCCTGGCTTGCCCCGCTGGTGCAACAGTGCGCAACAATGTAAACAATAAAAACGTCCTGCGATGATATGCTGCTGACTAGAACTGTTCATTTGCAACTATTTCTATCACTGCAGCAAAGAACGGCTTCAGCAAACCGGATCGCGATTACCGCATGGACAAGTACACACCTCGCACCTGGGGGCCGGGCGAACGCCCGACCTTGCCCGGGTCGCCATCGATGCCCGAACATTCGACGCCCAAGCGTGTCGCGTATTTCATCGTCGGCCTGATCGTCGCACTGACGGGGGGACTCGGTAACGGCCTGGTGACGGCCAATTTGCTGAACCTGCAAGGGTCGCTGGCCGCCTATGCCTACCAGATGCAGTGGCTGCCGGCCGCCTACGTGATGACCATCGTGTCCATGAATCTGCTGCTGGTGAAGTTCCGCCAGCAGTTCGGCCTGCGCCTGTTTACGGAAGCGTTCCTGGTGCTGTATGCGCTGGTGACGTTCGCCCACTTGTATGCCAATACCTTGCCGTCAGCGATCGCCGTGCGCGCCGCGCATGGCATGGTGGGCGGCGCGCTGGGCGTGCTGGGGCTGTACTACACCTTGCAGGCGTTTCCCGCGCGGCACCGGCTGAAAGGCGTGGTGCTGGGCCTGGGCTTTGCCCAGCTGGCGCTGCCGCTGGCGCGCATCTTCACGTCCGAACTGCTGCAGATCGGCGAATGGCACGGCCTGTACCTGTTCGAGCTGGGGCTGGCCCTGCTGGCGCTGGGCTGCGTGCTGGCCCTGAAACTGCCGCCCGGCGACCGGGTGCAGACGTTCGAGCCGCTCGATTTCCTCACCTTTATTCTGTTCGCGCCCGGCGTGGCCCTGTTGTGCGCCGTGCTGGCGCAGGGGCGCACGGCGTGGTGGATGGAATCGGAGTGGGTGGGCGTGTGCCTGGCGGCTTCCATCGTGCTGATCGCCGCCTCGCTGGCCATCGAGCATAACCGCGCGCGCCCGCTGCTCAACACGCGCTGGCTCACCACGGGCAAGATCGCCAAACTGTTTTTATCGGTGCTGCTGTTTCGCATCGTGCTGTCCGAATCGACGGGGGCGGTCGGCTTCCTGCAGGCGCTGGGCCTGAACACGGACCAGATGCAGAACCTGTTCGTCGTGGTCCTGCTGGGCAGCGTGGCGGGCCTGGTCGTCAGCGCGCTGACGATCAATCCGGCGACCCTGAACCGCTCGCTGATGTTCGCGCTGCTGCTGATCGCAGCCGGCGCCCTGATCGACGCGCACGCCACCAGCCAGACGCGCCCCGTCAACATGTATGTCAGCCAGTTCCTGCTGGCCTTTGGCGGCACGTATTTCCTCGGTCCCACCATGGTGGCCGGCATGGGCGCCGTGATCGCCGAACCGCGCAACCTGGTGAGTTTTTCCGTGATGTTTACCATGACGCAGAACCTGGGCGGCTTGCTCGGGTCGGCCATCGTCGGCACCATCCAGACGGCGCGCGAAAAATACCATTCCAGCTATCTGGTCGAGCACCTCACCATGCTCGACCCGCAGGTGGCCGCGCGCGTGCAGTCCGGTGCCGGAAGCTATGGCGGCGTGCTGATGGACCCGGCCCTGCGCAGCGCCCAGGGCGTGGCCCGCCTGGGCGCCGTCGCCACGCGCGAAGCCAATGTCCTCGCCTACAACGACGTCTTTTTGATGATCGCCGGCGTCGCCATCGCCACCCTGATCTGGATGCTGGTCAGCCAGTCCTGGACCCGCATCACCACCGGCGCGCGCCGCCTGGTCGGCCCCGTGCGCGATGCGCAGACGGCCATGGCCATCGTCCCCATTACCAATTCGGAACCGAGCAATGACAGAAAATAACACCCCGCCGCCAGTACCGACCCCTGCACCGACGCCAGTTGCGCCAGCGCCCGCGGCCAGCAGTACGCCGCCGCAGCCGGACCGGCGCCACCAGTGGCTGTCCGCGCTGGCCTTTGCTGCCGTGGCCCTGGTGGGTGTGTTGATCGTGCTGTATGCGTGGCGTCTGCCGCCGTTCACCAGTCCCATCGTGACGACGGAAAACGCCACCGTGCGGGGGCAGGTGACCATCATCGGCACGCAGCTGTCGGGCTATGTGGTGGAAGTGACGGTGCAGGACTTCATGGACGTCAAGGAGGGCCAGCTGCTGGTGCGCATCGATGACCGCATCTACCAGCAGCGCTACGAGCAGGCGCAGGCCCAACTGGCCGCGCAGCAGGCGGCGCTGTCGAACTGGACGCAGCAGAAGGCCAGCGCGCAGGCGGGCATCTCCGTCAGCGAGGCGGCGCTGGCCAACGCGGAAGCGCAGGCGCGCAAGGCCAGCGCGGACTTGAGCCGGGTGGAGCAGCTGGTGGCCGACGGCTCGCTGTCGCAGCGCGAACACGACCAGTCGCGCGCCACGCAGGCGCAGATGGCGGCTGCGCTGGCGCAGGCCAGGGCCAATCTCGACATCGCCCAGCAAAGCGTGCATTCCGTGGTGGTCAACAAGCAGGCGCTGGAAGCTGCCGTGGCCAACGCGCAGGCAGCCGTCAAGGCGGCGAAGATCGACCTCGATAACACGCGCATCGTGGCGCCCTCCGACGGCCAGCTGGGCCAGGTGACGGTGCGCCAGGGCGCCTACGTCAATTCGGGCGCGCAGCTGATGGCGCTGGTGCCGCGTCAGATGTGGGTGATCGCCAATTTCAAGGAAACGCAGATGAACGGCGTGCAGGAAGGGCAAAGCGCCACCTTCCACGTCGACGCGCTCGACGGCGCCGTGCTGACGGGCCAGGTGGAGCGCATTTCGCCGGCCACGGGGTCCGAGTTTTCCGTGCTGCCGGCCGATAACGCGACGGGCAACTACCTCAAAATTGCCCAGCGCATTCCCGTGCGCATCCGCATCGATCCGGGCCAGGCGAATGCGCGCCGGCTTGTGCCCGGCATGTCGGTGGTGGTCAGCGTCGACACGTCGGCCGTGCTGAACGACTCGGCGGACAATCCGGCGCCTCCGCCTCCGCCTGCGCCAAAGAAAGCCAAGCTATGACACGCCGCGCATTACTGATGGCCGCCGCGCTGGCGCTGGCAGGCTGCGCCGCCAAGGCGCCTTTGCATCCCCCGTCATCGCTGCAGCTGCCGTCCGGCTGGCGCGCGCAAGCCCTCGGCGCACCTGCGGCGACGGGTGCCCAGGTCGAGCAACTGTGGTGGCAAGCCTTCGGCGACCCGGTCTTGAGCGACCTGGTGGGCGAGGCGCTGGCGCGCAATGGCGACTTGCGCGTGGCGCGCGCCCGGGTGCAGGAGTACCGCGCGCGCCTGGCGCAGGCCGATGCGAACCGCGCGCCCAATCTGGCCTTCGACGGTTCGCCCACGCGCACGCGCACCTTGGCGTCCAGCGGCAAACCGTATGTGACGAATGTCTTCCAGGCCGAACTGCAGGCCAGCTATGAAATCGACGTGTGGGGCCGGCTGGCCAGTCTGAGCGACGCGGCCGGCGAGAGCTACCGCGCCGAGCAGGCCAGCCTCGATGCGGCGGCCCTGTCGATCGCCGCCAGCGTGGCGACCGCTTACCTGAACTTGCGGGGACTCGACGCGCAGCTGGCGCTGACGCAATCGACCCTGCAGCTGCGCGAACAGTCGCGCGAGCTGGCGCGCAAGCAGTTCGAGGTGGGCTACAGCTCGCGCCTGGAATGGCTGCAGGCGCAATCGGAATACCATGCGGCGGCCGAGCAGGTGCCGCAGCTGCAGCGGCAGATCTTCGAACAGGAAAATGCGTTGGCCGTCCTCGTCGGCGGCAATCCCGGCCCCATCGCGCGCGGCTTGCCGCTGGCCGAGCTGGCGGCGCCAGGCGTGCCGGCCGGATTGCCGTCCGAACTGCTGCGCCGGCGACCCGATATCGCGCGCGCGGAACACAACCTGGCGGCCGCCAACGCCAGCCTGGCCGCCACGCGCGACCAGCTGCTGCCCTCGTTCAAGCTGACGGCGGCCGGCGGCGGACAGGCGACGACCCTCACCGATTTCCTGCATGCGCCCACCGCCCTGTGGCGCCTGACGGCCTTGGCGGCCGGCCCCCTGTTCGACGGCGGCCGCGTGCAGGCGCAGACGGATGCGGCCGGCGCGCAGCGCGACCAGCTCGTGTACGCGTATGAAAACGTGGTGCGCAACGCCTTCGCCGAAACGGAGAACAGCCTGGGCGCCATCTACCGCCTCCAGCAGCAGGCCGTGGAAAACGACGCGCGCCGCGCTGCCGCGGCGGACACCCTGCGCATCGCGCACAACCGCTACCGCAATGGCTATGCCTCCTACCTGGAGGAACTCGACGCCCAGCGCACCCTGTACAGCGCCGACGTGGGACTGCTGCAGCTGAAGACGCGCATCCTCGTCGCTTCCGTCGACTTGTATCGGGCCATGGGCGGCGGCTGGTCGGCCAAGGCGCAATAGACGCGTGTGCACGGCGCGGCCAGTGTAATATTCTGAGCAGGGAAAGCGGCGGCATGGTGCCAGCTGCTCCCGTCACGAACGAACGAGGTCGCAGCATGACGATTTTTGGCATAGGCATCCACATCCTGATCGCGGTATTTTTTGCGATCCACGTGGTGCGCAACGGGCAGCAGCTGTACTGGCTGCTCATTTTATTCATGTTCCCCTTGTTGGGCAGCGTGGTGTATTTCTTCGCCATCTACCTGCCCAATTCGCGCCTGCCGCAAGGCGCGCGCAAGGTCGCTTCGGTGGCTGTGCAGGTGCTCGATCCGAACCGCGAATTGCGCGAGGCGAAGGCCGCCTTCGAGTACACGCCGACGGCGCAAAACCAGATGCGCCTGGCCAGCGCGCAGCTGGAGGCGGGCGATGCGCAGGAAGCGGCAGCGACGTACGAAGCCTGCCTGCGGGGCGCGTTTTCATCGGACCTGGAAATTCGCCTCGGCGCGGCACGCGCCTATCTGGAATGCGCGCGCGGCGCCGAAGCGCTGACGCACCTGGAATTCATCCGCCGCACGGATATCCATTTCCGTCCCGAGATGGTGTCCCTGCTGACGGCGCGCGCGCTGGCGCAAAGCGGGCGCCAGGCGGAAGCGAAGGCGGAATTCGACGATGCGCTGACGCGCTACAACAGTTTCGAGTGCCGCGCCGAGTGCGCGATCTGGGCGCTGCAGCAGGGCGACAAGGTGCTGTCGGAGCGCCTGCTGCTCGATATCGACAGCGCCATGGCCCGCTGGAGCAGCCATACGCGGGCGATGTATGCGCCGCTGCTGGCGCGCCTGGAGGCGGCGCGCCGCTGATGGCTTGCCGGTGCCGGCTTACACGCCAGGCACTGGATTCTTCCCTTCAACCAGTTTATACCCTTTGCCATCGAAGCCATAGCGCGCGTGGCCGTTCATTGGCGTGGCGATGCGCGGCGGGTCCTCGTCCTGCTTGACCGCGACGCCCGGCTTGATCTTTTCGGAGGCGCCCTTGAAATCGATCAGCAAGTCATCGTAGGCGCCGCCATTGCGCGCTGGCGCGAAGCGCCAGTTCCCCTTGACCATCCAGCATTCGTCCGTTTCAGGCCCGCAGGCGCCCATATTGTCCGAGTACAGGTCGATGGCGCCATCGAGCGAGGTGACCTTGCCGTCGCCGATTTCAAACAGGGCCAGTTGCGTGATGGTGTAGCCCTGGCCCGTATAGCCGTAGCGGATCGCCAGTCCCGACTTGTTCGCGCCCAGCATGATCCAGTGGACTTCGCCGAGCTGCCCCGACGAGCCCAGGGCGGCGATGTTTTCCAGGCGTTTCACGACTTGCCACTGGCCGTCTTCCGGCGTGCCCTTGGGCGCCAGGAAAAAGACATTCAGCAGCCCCGGCGAGGCATGCGCCGATTCGGCCGTGCCTTCCGTGTTGGCCGTTTCCGCATTCGCCACCAGGATGGCGCTGCCATCGGGCAGCAGCTTGTGGCTGACGGCGCTGACGACGTAACTGAGCTTGTCGACGTGGTTGTCCGGATCGGGCAGGTCGGCCAGCGCATCATCGCTGTCGCCGCGGTAGTCCTTGCCGAAGACGGCGCGCATCATGCCTGCTTCGCGCTCGCGCGCCTGCGGCGTGTTCATCGCTTCCGTCCTGGGCGCGGTGGCGGATGGCGGCGGCACGTGTTCGGCCGATGCGGTGTCCTCAGCGGCGGCGGGGGGAGTTGCTGCCACGTCGGCTGCCAGGTCGGCGCTGGCGGGGGCGGTCTTGTCCGAGCAGGCGCCGAGCAGTGCGGAGGCCATCAGCAGGACGAGCGGGGTGCGGTAATTCATAGGCAGGGCAGATTGCGTTCATGGAGAATGGGCGCAGTATGCCAGATAGATGAAAGCGAGGGAGCGCGGCCTGGCGGCCGGTCCCCCGCTTCCTTGCCCGCAGGGGGCGTTTTTGCAATCAGCCGCGGCGCTTATTTTTCCAGCGCCACCCTGTCATCGCGCCGCAGCGGCGCCTTCTGGCGGCGCAGTTTCGCCATGCCGCGCTTGAGCAGGTGCTCCAGGTCGTCGATGTAGGTGAACACGGCGGGCACCACCAGCAGGCTCAATAAGGTCGAGGTGATCAGGCCGCCGATGACGGTGATGGCCATCGGCGAACGGAAGCTGGGGTCGGCGCCCCAGCCCAGCGCCAGCGGCATCATGCCGGCGCCCATGGCAATCGTCGTCATCAGGATGGGGCGGCTGCGCTTGTGGCAGGCGTCGACCAGCGCATCGAAGCGGTTCATGCCGGCCTGGCGCGCCAGGATCGCATAGTCGACCAGCAGGATGGAGTTCTTCGTGACGATCCCCATCAGCATGATCAGGCCGATCATCGACGGCATCGACAGGGCGCTGCCCGTGATCAGCAGCGCCACGAAGGCGCCGCCGATCGACAGCGGCAGCGCCGCCAGGATGGTCACCGGCTGCATGAAGTCCTTGAACAGCAGTACCAGCACGCAGTAGATGCACAGCACGCCGATCAGCATGGCCAGGCCGAAGCTGGCGAACAGCGAGGCCATTTCCTGCGCGTCGCCCAGTTCGGCGATCTTCACGGACGGCGGCAAATTCTTCATCGACGGCAGCGCGCGCGCTTCTTCATTCAGTTCGCCGAGCGTGCGCGAACCGAGTTCCACGTCGAGGGTGACGTTGCGGCTGCGGTTCAAACGGTCGATCTGCGCCGGGCCGCTTTCCATCGTCACCGTGGCCACGTTCGCCAGGCGCACGGGGCCGTTCTTGCCGGGTACGGTCAGGCGCTCGATGGCGGCCAGGTCGGCGCGCACGCTGTTGGGCAGCTTGACGCGGATCGGCACCTGCCGCTCGGGCAGGTTCATCTTCGTCAGGTCCGTGTCGTAGTCGCCGGCCGTGGCCACGCGCACGGTCTCGCCGATCGCTGCCGCCGTCACGCCCAGGTCGGCCGCCTTGGCGAAATCGGGGCGCACGATGATTTCCGGGCGCACCAGCGAGGCGCTGGAACTGACGTTGCCGATGCCTTTCAGGCCGCGCAGCTCGCGCTCGACCTTTTGCGCCGCCGCCATCAACGCCACCGGGTCTTCCGAGCGCAGCACCAGCTGCATCTTGACGCCCGTGTCGGGCGGCCCCACCGTGAAGCGGGCGCCGGGGATCGTATCGAGCTTGTGGCGCAGCTGCGTTTCCAGGTCCGCCATCGATTCCTTGCGCTCCGTGCGGTGCACGGTGGTCAGTGTCAGCACGGCGCGGCGCGCCTCGGCCGCCGCGCCGGGGGCGAAGGCGTCGCCGCTGGAGCCGCCGCCGATCGAGCTGAAGACGCCCTGGATGCCCGGCGTGCGCATGGCCGCGTCGCGCGCCATGGCTGCCACGGCCTGCGTTTCGCTCAAAGTGGAGCCGGGCGGCAGTTCCAGGTTGATCTGCGTCTGCGCGCGGTCGGCGGCCGGCACGAAACCGGTCGGCAGCAGCGGCACGAGCGCGATGGCGCCGACAAAGAACAGGGCCGCGGCGATGGCCGTGATGCCGCGGTGGTTCAGGCACCAGCGCATCACGCGCAGGTAGCGCGTCATCAGCCAGCCATCCTGTTCTTCCTTGTGCGGCAGCGGTTTCAATATGTAGGCCGCCATCATCGGCGTGAGCAGCCGCGCCACCACCAGCGAGGCCAGCACGGCCAGCACGGCCGTCCAGCCGAACTGCTTGAAGAACAGGCCGGGAATGCCGCTCATGAAGGCCGTCGGCAGGAACACGGCCACCAGCGCGAAGGTAGTGGCGATGACCGCCATGCCGATTTCGTCGGCCGCTTCCATGGCCGCTTCCATGGGCGACTTGCCCATGCGCAGATGGCGCTCGATGTTTTCGATTTCCACGATGGCATCGTCGACCAGCACGCCGACGACCAGCGCCAGCGACAGCAGGGTGACGGTATTGAGCGTGTAGCCGAACCAGTAGATGCCGAGGAAGGCCGGCATCACGGACAGGGGCAGGGCGGCGGCGGCCACCAGGGTGGCGCGCCAGTCGCGCAGGAACCACCACACCACCAGCACGGCCAGCAGCGCGCCTTCGTACAGCAGCTCCATCGAACCGTCGAAGTTTTCCTCGACGGGGAAGGCGTTGTCGATCGACTGCTGCAGCACCACATTCGGGTTTTCCTTTTGCAGGTCGGCGATGGCGTCGCGCGCGCCTTTGGCGACGGCCACTTCGCTGGCGCCCTTGGTGCGGAACACCTCGAAGGCGACGACGGTCTTGCCATCCTGCTCGGCCAGCGCGCGCGGTTCGGCAATGGTGTCGCGCACGGTGGCCACCTGGTCCAGGCGCACATGGCGGCCGTCCGGCAGCGGCACTTCCACGCGCGACAGTTCATCGGCCGTTTTCACGGTGGCGATGGTGCGCACCGACTGCTCGGCGCCGCTGATGTCGCCCCGGCCGCCCGGCGCTTCGCGCTGCACCAGGCGCAGCTGGCGCGAGACGTCGAGGGCCGAGACCTTCAATGCCGCCATGCGCGCCTCGTCGAGTTCCACCTGGATCTCGCGGTAGACGCCGCCCACGCGGGTGACGGCGCCCACGCCGGGCACGGTCAAGAGGCGCTTGGCCACCGTGTTGTCGACAAACCACGACAGGTCGGGCGCGTCGAGCGGATTATCGACACCGGGTTTCGCCGTGGCGATAAAGGTCAGCACCACGCGCCCGGCCGTGGACGCCTTGGTGACGGTGGGATCGCGCAGCTCGGCCGGCATGTCCGCCTTGACCCGCGCGACGGCGTCGCGCACGTCGTTGACGGCTTCGGCGATCTGCTTTTCCAGGATGAATTCGACGGTCACCGTGACGACGCCATCGAGCACCTTGGTGTAGATGTTTTTCACGCCTTGCAGGGTGGCGACGGAGTCTTCGATCTTGCGCGCCACTTCCGTTTCCAGCTGGGCCGGCGCGGCGCCGGGCAGCACCGCGCTGACGGTGACGATGGGCAGTTCGATGTCGGGGAAATCCTGCACCGGATTGGCCTTGTAGGCCAGCAGCCCGGCCAGGGTCAGCAGCGCGAACAGCATGATGGCCGGGATCGGGTTCTTGATTGAGAGGGAGGAAAAATTCATGGCCTCTCCTTACTTTTTCGCTGCGGCCGGCTTGGCTGCCACCGGGGATGCCACCGGGTTTTGCACATTCCGTACCAGGTCGCCGTCATTGAGGAAGCCGGCGCCGCTGACGACGATGGTCGTGTCGGCCGTGATGCCGCTCAAAATCTCGATGCGGTCGCTCAGGCGCCGTCCGGCCTGCACCTTGATCTGGCTGACCCGCTGGTCGGGATTGAGGCGGAAGACATAGCTGAAGCCGTCGCGCACGGCAATCGCCTGCTGCGGCACCGTCAGCGCGCCCGAGGTGCCCAGTTCAAATTCGCCGCTGGCGTACATGCCGGCCTTGAACGGCGCATTGTTGCCCGTGCTGGCCGGCAGGTCCACGTACACGAGGGCGGAACGCGTCTGCGGGTCGACCGTGGGGGCGATCATGCGCACCTTGCCCGTCAACACGCTGCCATTGGCCGCCTTCACCTGCGCCAGGGTGCCCGGCTTCAGGTTCAGCAGCTCGGTGGCCGTCACTTCGGCGCGCCATTCGAGGCGGCCCTGGCGGATCATGCGGAACAATTCCGTGCCTGCGCCCACCACCGACCCGACGGTAGCCGAGCGCGAGGAGATGATGCCGCTGTCGGGTGCCACAACCTGCGTGTATTTCAGGCGCAGCTGCTGCGACGCCAGCTGCGCCTTGGCGGAGGCGATGCGCGCGTTGGCCGTCTGTTCGGCCGTCAGGTACTGGCTGATCTGCTGCGCGCTGATGGCGCCCGTGCTTTGCAGCGAGCGGGCGCGCTGCGCGTTGGCTGCCGCCTCGGCCGCATTCGCTTCCGCTTCCAGCACGGCGGCCCTGGCCTGCGCCACGTCGGCATTGACCGTGTCGTTCGAGAACACGGCCAGCACCTGGCCGGCGCGCACGACGTCGCCGACATTCACGCGCACCTCGGTGAGGCGCAAGCCGTTCGACTCGCTGCCGATGACGGCTTCCTGCCAGGCGGCCACGTTGCCGTTGGCGCTCAGCTTGATGGGCAGGCTGGCCGTCTGCGGCTTGGCCGTGGTGACGGTCAGCGCGGGTTTTTGCGCCGCTTTCTTGTCCTTCGCCTCGTCGGCCGCCGTGGAAGCCGATGGGTACAGGGCCACGCCCGCGCCCAGCATCACGCAAAGGGCGGCCAGGGCGAATGCCGTGGGTGTCAAAATCAGTTTTTTCATGTTGTCGTATCCGTCAAGGTGCGTTGTTGGCGATGGCGCTGCTGCCGTTCCAGCCGCCGCCGGCGGCGCGGTACAGCGCCACCCAGGCGGCGCTGCGTTCGCGCTCGAGGTTGACCACCGTGTTTTCGGCGGCCAGGCGCGTGCGGCGGGCGTCTTCCAGTTCGATCAGGCTGGCCAGGCCGTTCCTGTAGCGGTCTTCGGTGGCGACAAACGACACGCGGTAGCCTTCCAGCGCGGTTTTGGCATGCTCGCTGCGCTCGTCCGTGCTGGCCAGGTTGACCAGCGCCTCTTCCACTTCGCGCACGGCCTGGCGCACGCCGGCGCGGTATTTCACCACGGCTTCGTCGTAGCGCGCCGTGGCCGCATCGACCTGGGCGCGGCGGGTGCCGCCGTCGAAGATGGGCAGGCTGACGGCCAGCGGGCCGATGCTCCAGGTGCTGGCCGTGATGCTGGTGCCGCCGGCGCGGACATTGCCCTTGCCGATGGAGCCTGCCAGGCTCAGGCGGGGATAGCGCTGCGCCTGCGCGCCGCGTACTTCGAAGCTGGCGGCCGCCACTTCGCGTTCGGCGCTGTAGATGTCGGGACGCTGGGCCAGGGTTTGCGCCGGCAATTGCGCAATCGCCACGGGCGAGGGCAGGATGGCAGGGCTGGCCGCCAGCTTTTGGCGCAGCGACGTTTCCGGCATGGCCGACAGGGCCACCAGCGCCTTGATATTCACGTCGCAGGCGGCGCGCTGTTCGATGGCGCGGCTGGCGCCTTCGGCGGCGCTGGCACGGGCCAGCGCGGCGTTGGCGGGCGGCTGAAAGCCGGCGCCGGCGCTCAGTTCCGTCAGGCGTGCCGAGTCGCGGCGCGAGACGGCATCCTGTTCGGCCACGGCCTGCAATTGCTGGCAGGTGCGCAAGGCGTAATACTGGTTCGCCACTTCGGCGGCCACCGAGACGCGGGCCTCATGCCAGAGCGCGCGGGCGCTGTCGTAGCGCTCCTGCGCCGCGTCGCGCGTGGCCCGGTTGGCGCCGAAGACGTCGATTTCCCACGACGCCTGCAAGGCCGCCTGCGAGGTGGTGCCGCTGGGCTGGGCCGATTGCTGGCTGGTGCGCACCACGCTGCCCGTCGCGTCGAGCTTGGGCGCCAGCGCGGCGCCGCTGGCGATGCTGTCCGCGCGCGCCTGCACGATGCGCGTGCCGGCGGCGGCGATGGTGGGGCTGACCTGCTGCGCGTCGCTGATCAATTCCACCAGCAGGCTGTCGCCCTGGCCCTGCCACCAGCTGGCCAGGTCCGTCAGCTTGCCGTTGTGCGGCAGCGGCGCCTGCCACTGCGCGGGTGCGCTGGCGGCCACCGCCGCGGGCGGCCCTTGCAGGGCGCAACCGCCCAGCGCCAGCACGATGCTGGCGGCCAGGGCGCGTTGAACGGTGCATCGAATAGTCGTCATGCTGGTCCTTCTGCTTGTCGTTGAGTGGTAGAGGGGGGAGTGGCCAGGCGCCGGCGTTCCACGTCGGCCATGGCCAGCGCGTAGTCGGTCAAGCGCGCCAGCCAGGTGTCGATCGCGTGCGGCGATTCCAGCAGTTGCGGGCGCAGCGTTTGCAGCACGTCGGCGCCCACCATGTGCTGCAGGGCCAGCGAGGCGATGGAAAACGCCAGCCGGTGCATGTCGTCGCTGTTGGCTGGCGCGCCCAGGTGGCGCGCCAGCACGCGCGTGAGCGCCTCGTGTTCGGCACGGATGTTCTGGTCGACCTCGCGCGCCCACAGGCCCGTCGGTTCGAGCATCTCGCGGCACCACAGGCGCATGCAATCGCGCGCGATTTCTCCCTGCTGCATGGGGGCGAGCAATTGCGCATAAAAGCCTTCCAGACTTTGGCGCAGGGTGAAATGCGGTTGCTCGTACAGGGCGATATTGTCTTGTGGATTCGATAGTTGATGGGAGAAGGCGGCGCGGTACAGGCCCGCCTTGTCGCCAAAATAATAGCGGATGGCCGCCGCGTTGGTGCCGGCCGCCTGCGCCAGTTCGCGCGTGGACGTCTTGGCGTAGCCCTGCCCGGCAAACAGGCGGATGGCGCTGTGCAGCAGGCGCTCGCGCGACTGCTCGCCATCGGAGCGGGGCTTGCGCCCGTCGTCGGCGCTTGGTGTTGGGGAAATGTTTTTTTCAATCATGTCGGAGATTTAATCATATATCTCAAACGATTGATATAACTAAATCGCTTGATTTAGTTAAGGAAAGATGAAGATGCGGTAAAACGCAGACAAAAAAAAGCCCGCGAACTGGCGCGGGCTAAATCCAATGTTCGGAGAACGAATTGGAGGAGACAGTTCTACTATAGCGCTGAAAATGGTGCAGTGCAATACCGTAGAACTACTGTATCGGTCTCTCCAGGATGGCAAAAAGTCAGTATTCCATGCTGCGGCGCACAGAAGCTCAGGCCTTGCTGCGCAGCGCCAGCGTGAACGTACTGCCCGAGCCGTAGTCGCTGTTGAAGAACAGGGCGCCGCCGATGGCGTTGGCCAGGTTCTGACACAGGTACAGGCCCAGTCCCGCGCCTTCCACGTGGCGCGTGGAGGTGGAATCGAGTTGCGAGAAGGCCTGGAACAGCTTGGCCTGGTCTTCTTCCTTGATGCCGGCGCCGCTGTCGGCGATGCTCATTTCCGTCACCAGCACGCCGTCTTCCTCGCGCTGGGCCAGGCTGATGCGCACCGTGCCCTGTTCCGTGAACTTGATGGCGTTATTGAGCAGGTTGATGAGGATTTGCGTCAGCGCGCGGCGGTCCGTCTCGATGATGGCGGGCGGCTGGTCCGCTTCTCCCAGCGCCATTTCCAGCGCCAGGCCCTTTTGCTGGGCCAGCGGGCGCAGGGTGTCGGCCACTTCGACCATCAGGTCCTGGCAGTGCACCGGCTCGATCGACAGGGTCAGCTTGCCCGCCTCGATCTTGGCCACGTCGAGGATGTCGTTGATCAGCGAGAGCAGATGGCGTGCGCTGGCGCGGATGGTATTGAGCTGCTTGTCCTGGTCCGACGTCAGGGGACCGGGCAGTTTCATCAGCAGCGCGCCGGTGAATCCAATGATGGCGTTGAGCGGCGTGCGCAGTTCATGCGACATATTCGCGATGAAGGCGGACTTCATGCGGCTCGCTTCGGCCAGCTCCAGGTTTTTCAGGGCGATTTCGCGGTTGATGGTTTCCAGTTCGGCCGCATGGTGCGCCAGGCGCATGTTCAGTTCGATCACCTGGCGTTCGCGCGCCTGCAGTTCGCCGTTGACCTGCACCGCCTGTTCATACGTGGAGATCAGCAGGTCGAGGATTTGCTGGCGCTCCGCATTGATGAAATGCTTCTGGTCGCCCAGGTACAGGGCGATGCCGATTTCCACGTTCTGGTTCTTGCGCAGCTTCTGGTTCATCAGCATGTGGCTGATGCGGTTGAGCAGGTAGTCTTCCGCGTAGGGCTTGCGGATGAAATTGTCGGCGCCGCACTCGATGCCGCGGATGATGTCCTTCGGGTCGTTGAGCGAGGTGACGAGGATCACGGGGATGTCGCGCAGGGTCGGATCGGCCTTGATGGCGCGGCACAGGTCGTAGCCATTCATTTCAGGCATGACGATATCGGACAGCACCAGGTGCGGCTTGCGCTCGCGGATGGCGGCCAGGGCCAGCTGGCCATTGGCCGCCACGCGCGCGTTATAGTGCAGCGACTGGATCAGGCGGCGCAAGCGCTCCGCCTGGGTCGGGCTGTCCTCGACGATCAGGATCTCGATTTCGTCAGGCTTGATTTGGTTGTTGGAGTCCACAGACCTCTCCTAGAATTTCAGTGTGGTGATGCTGGGCGCGGTGCGCGCGCAATATCGACATCGTATGACTATATCGGATTTAGGTCTGCAAAAGTAACTTCCAAGTAACTATTTTGGCCACAGGGAATGCTGTGGCCGCCTCTCAGTTCTCGCCCTGGAACTGGCCGGCGCGATAGGTCAGCACGAGCGTATCGCGGTGGCCGTGTTCGCCGATGGGCTGGATCGGCGTCGATTCATGGATCACGGCGGCATCGTCGAGCAGCAGCAGCGACCACGGCTCGGTCAGGGTAAAGCGCTTGCCGTTGGGGCCCTCCGCTTCGAAGATGCGCGTCTCGCCGCCCTTGACCTGCTCGCGCCCGATCAGCAGCACGGCGACGAAATCGACGCCGTCGCGGTGCGCGCCTTCCGGCGTGGGGCGGCCGATGCCATCGGTCGTATCGATGCGGAACTGGTGCGCCTCGATGAACCACGGCTGGCGCCCCTTGACCTGCGAGCAGGCGTCGCCCAGCGCGCGGATCAGCTGCTGCCAGGCCGCTTGCGCGACGATAGCCGCTTCGACCGGTTCGAACAGGCGGTGCATGCCGCCATGCAGGGCGTTGTATTCGACTGGCTGCCAGTGCGGACGGTGTGCCGTCTGCGTCAGGCGCTCGCCATCCTGCACGAAGCACGAGTGGCGCCGGCGGCGATAGCGGCCGCCATCCTTCAGGTAATTGTCCAGCGCCAGGGTGTTCCAGCTGGGTTCCAGCGCGCGCAGCGCGGCCAGCGGGCAGCCGGCCAGCGCGGCCACGTCCTGCGGGCGCAGGACGGCATAGCCGTCGTCGCGCAAGGCTTCCTTGAGGCGGGACGGGTCGGTAAAGATCGGTGCGGAAGTGCTCATGGCGGTGCCGGCCGGAACGCGGCCTGTATCAGTTTATCCAGCCTGGCATTCTACGACTTCGCGGCGTTTCCTGTGCAGTACGATAAGAATTATTCTTGTTTACTTAAAAATTCTTTACCAGGGTCAGGCGCAGCGAGCGCGATTCCACCGGATGGAAGTGGAGATCGTCCACGGGCTGCGCCTCGCCGGGCAGGCGCGAGGCATAGTAGTAATCGATGGCCGAGTCGCGCCGGTTGGCCAGGTTGTAGCCTTCCAGTTCCATGCGCAGGGTCTTGTCGATCCGGTAGGCGATGCGCCCGTTCAAGCCCACGCTGGCGGCGGAGCGTACGCTGTTGTCTTCCACCAGGGGGCGCGGGCCGAAGTAGCGCAGGCGCAAGGAGCCCGACCACGATCCCGGCGGCGTCACCGTCATGGCCAGCTGGGCCACGCCTTCGATGGCGCCGGGGATGAAGTCGCCCGCCGGGTCGCTGCCGCGCGAGCGCGCCCGCGCATACGCGAGATCCAGGTCCAGCGACAGCCATCTGGCCGCCTTGTAGTAGCTGGAAAATTCGATGCCGTAGCGGCGGCTGGGGCGGCCCGCCTCCGTGGCGCCCGCGTCGCCGATGTACAGCAGCTCGGAATCGAAGTCCAGGCGGTACAGCGACAGCGCGGTTTGCAGGCCGGCGATGGCGGCGCTGCGCAAGCCCAGTTCCAGCCCGCGCGAGCGCACCAGGGGCGTGACCTTGCCGGCCGCTTCGCCCGTCTTCGGGTCGACCGTGATGGTCGTGCCGCGCGCGTCGTTGCTGTGAAAACCGTTGCCGATGTTGACATACGCTTCCGTGTCGCGCCACGGCCCCGCGATCACGCTCAGGCTGGGGCTGAACAAATGGTCGCTGGCCGTGCCCGAATTGGCTGCGCGGTCGCTGCGCACATCGAAGCGGTAGGCGTCCGCGCGCAGGCCGGCCACGGTGCGCAGCGATCGCGACCAGCGCGTGCTGTTTTCGCCATACACGCCGATGCTCGTTTCGACGAGATGGTCTTGCCGCGTGGTCGACAGGACCTGGCGCTGGCGCGTGTTGTACAAGCCATTGTGGATATTGTCGTTCTGTAGCTGCAGGCCGATGGTGGTGTCGCTGCTGCCCCTGTCCGTGTGGCGGTGCCAGGTGTGGCTGGCATCGAGGCCGGCCGTCACGCGCCGGTCGGGCTGGGCGAACTGGTCGCCGTTGACCGGGTCGTCCATCGCATACGTAAAATTCGAGAACAGGGCCAGGCGGTTGGCGATCACGTACGCGCTGACCCTGGACGACACGTCGTCCGTCGTCTGGCGCCAGGCGCCCGACAGGCTGTAGCGCTGCGCTTTGCCGCCGTCGCTGGCATCGACGGCGTCGAAGCGGCCCAGGCTGCCGTCGCGCACGGCGCGCAGCGGAATCTGGTCGGTGGCGTTCCAGCTGGCGTCGTACGCCATGGCCGTGACGTTGAAGCCGTTGTTGGCATAGCCTTCGCTGTAGCGCAGCACGCCATTGCGCTTGCGGTAGCGGTCCGGCTGCGTGAACGGGCCATCGTTATGCTGCGCTTCGAGCGCGTACAGCAGGCTGCCGTCGCCCGCATCGATGGAGTCGGCCAGCAGGGCGCGGCGAAAGCCGTTTTGCCCGATGCCCGCGCTGGCGATGCCTTGCGTCAGGCGGTTCGCGTAGACGACGGACGCCGCGCCCGCCGAGGAAAAATCGCCTTGCGCCGCCGAATACGGTCCCTTCTTGTAATCGAGGCGCATGGCCAGTTCGGGGATCAAAAAGTTCAGGTCCGTCCAGCCTTGTCCGTGGCCATGGCTGCGCTGGTTGACGGGCATCTCGTCGACGGTGGTGCGCAAGTCCGTGCCGTGATCGAGGTTGAAGCCGCGCAGGTAGAACTGGTTGGCCTTGCCCTCGCCGCTATGCTGGCTGACGATCAGCCCCGGCACGGCTTCGAGCAATTCGCCGGGCCGGTAGCTGGTGCGCGCGTCGAGCTGCTGTTGCGTGACGCTGCCCGCGTTGGCCGAATCGGCCACGCCCAGCTGGTTCAGGCGCGAACCGTCGACCAGCACGCGCTGGAAGATGTCGTCGGCGTGGGCCGCAGGTGAAAACAGGGCGGCGAGGAGGAGGGGAAGAGAGCGTGGCGTCATGGGGGATAGGTGTGCCGGGGCTTAGCGGATCGGCAATTCCGTGTTCTGGCGGTCGAAAATCAGCGTCTGGATGCTGCCGCTGTCCTGCACGTTGAGAGTATTGCGCTGGCTGGGCAGGAAGTCGGTCAGCAACTGGTTATGGATGCGCGTGGCGGGCGCCAGGCGCGTGCGTTCGATCTCCTGGAAGATCACCACGTTGTCGGCGTTGACCTTCATGCCGACCCAGTTCAGGCGCAATCGCTTGCCGTCCGGCCCCACGAGGTAAAACTGTTTTTCGACATAGCGGCGCAGCGCCGCTTCGCTGTCTTCCTGGCCCAGGTCGAACTGGCGCTGGTACAGATTCGTCAGCAGCGCTTCCACGTCGTGGCCCGTGTAGGTGTGCACCACTTCCGTGCTGCCGCTGGCCGCGTTATAGCTGATGTCGGCGATGCCCATGTGGAAATTATGGGCGCCGGCCGCCATGCTGGCGCAGGCCAGCACGGCGCAAGCGAGAAGGCGCCAGCGCTTCACGCTTCATCGCCCTTGTCGGAGCCGCCGTTCTTGCCTTTCAACGGCGTATGAAAATCGCGCATCAGGTTATCCCTGGGCGATTTTTCGCTCTTGAACAGTTCCAGGCGCGAGGGAGTGATTTTTCTCGGCCAGCTATTGTTGCTGGTGTCGATGTCGGCCGTTTCCCAGTACGGGTCCTGCACCAGGCCCACCATCGGTTCGTCCGTGATGACGACCTTGGTGATTTTCTTCGGCGAATAGCGCCACACTTCGGCCGGCACGCGCTCGACGTACTTCTTGCCGCTTTTTAGTTCGATCTCGAGGATCAGGGGCATGACCATGCCGCCCAGGTTCGACAGGTCGACCAGATACAGGTGCTTGCCCTGTTTCAGCAGGTCTTTTTCCCACGGTTCCAGGCCGGCCAGCGCTTCGGCATAGGCGTTGCGGTCCTTGTTGGTCACCGTGAAATCGTCGTGCTGGTTGTAGAAATCCTTCAGTTCCGGATGCGCGTCGACCCGGCGCGGCATGCCCTTGTTGGCGCGGCTCGTGACCGATTCCGGCTGGGCGTCCTTCTGCGCCTTTTTCCAGGCTTTTTCCGTTGCCGGATCTTTCGAGCTCACGCCGTATTCGCTGATGCCGTCGATGCTGATGTCGACCGGGTCGGTGGTATAGAACCAGCCGCGCCAGAACCAGTCCAGGTCCGTGCCGGAAGCGTCTTCCATGGTGCGGAAAAAGTCGGCGGGCGTGGGGCGCTTGAATTTCCAGCGCTGCGCATATTCCTTGAAGGCGTAGTCGAACAGCTCGCGCCCGAGGATGGTCTCGCGCAGGATGTTCAGGCCTGCCGCCGGCTTGGCATAGGCGTTGTTACCGAACTGCAGCAGGGACTCGGAGTTCGTCATGATGGGGACCTGGTCGCGGCTACGCATGTAGTCGACGATCTCGCGCGGTTCGCCGCGCGAGGCCGGGTAGTTTTCTTCCCACGCCTGCTGCGCCAGGTATTGCACGAAGGTGTTGAGGCCTTCGTCCATCCACGTCCACTGGCGCTCGTCCGAGTTGATGATCATCGGGTAGTAATTGTGGCCCACCTCGTGGATGATCACGCCGATCAAGCCATACTTGGTGCGTTTCGAATATGTCAGCTCGCCCGTCTTCTTGTCCTTCACGGGACGCGGGCCGTTGAACGAGATCATCGGATACTCCATGCCGCCCACGGGGCCGTTGACGGAGATGGCTGTCGGATATGGATAGTCGATGCTGTACTTGTTGTACTGTTCGATCGTGTGCACGATGGCTTGCGTGCTGTATTTTTCCCACAGCGGATTGCCCTCTTTCGGATAGTAGGACATGGCCATCACGTCGCTGCCGCCCTTCTTGTAGCCCTGCGCATCCCAGATGAACTTGCGGCTCGAGGCCCAGGCGAAGTCGCGCACGTTGGCCGCCTTGAAGTGCCACGTCTTTTGCGCGCGGCTGACGGATTTTTCGGCCGCTTCCGCTTCCTTCTGCGTGACGATGACGACGGGCTTGTCGCTGCCGCGGGCCTGGTCCAGGCGCTCGCGCTGCGCGCTTGACAGCACCTCCTGCGGATTTTGCAGCGCGCCCGTGGCGGCGACGATATGGTCGGCCGGAACCGTCAGCTGCACGTCGTAGTCGCCGAACTCCAGCGTGAATTCGCCCGAGCCCAGGAACTGCTTGTGCTGCCAGCCGGCCGCGTCGTAATAGGCCGCCATGCGGGGGAACCACTGCGCCACTTCGAACAGGACGTTCTTGTCGTCGAAGACCTCATAGCCGGCGCGCCCGCCCAGCACCTTCTGTTCGTTGATGCGGTAATCCCAGTCGATCTGGAAGGCGAAGTCCTGGCCCGGTTTCAAGGGCTGCGGCAGGTCGATGCGCATCATGGTGCGGTTGATGACGTATTTCAGCGGCTGGCCATCGGCGCCCGTCAAACGGCGGATATTGAAGCCGCCCTGGAAGTCGCCGCGCGCCAGGATGCCGCGCAAGCCTTCGAACTTCATTGTGTCTTCGCCCGCCGTCTTGGCCCAGGCCTGGCGCGAGGGCGCCGTGGTCATGCGGCGCGCGTCGGAATCGGGCTTGTAGATATTCTGGTCCAGCTGCACCCACAGGTAGCCGAGGGTGTCGGGCGACTGGTTATGGTAGGTGATGGTACCGCTGCCGGCGATCTCGCGTTTGGCTTCGTCCAGGGTGGCGCGGATCGTGTAGTCGGCGCGCTGCTGCCAGTAGGCGTGGCCCGGCGCGCCGGAGGCGGTGCGGTAGGTATTCGGGGTGGGCAGCACTTCTTCGAGCTGGCGGAACTTGTCGTCGAATGGTTCGGCAGCGAAGGCCGACACGGTAAAGCACAGAGCCAACGAGGCTACGGAGCCGAAAGGTATGCGCATGGTCACCCTGATGTTGTTGTAAGGAAATAGTGGCAACTATTCTATACGCAGGGTGGCGTCAGTCTTGTATCGATTTGTAATAAAGAAAGGCGGATTTCGCACCAGCTTTTGCCGGGCGCCGTCAGGGCGATGCTTTACCTGATTTTGCTCGGAAAAGCGGCGCCTTTACTCACTTTTCATCAGGCTGTCGCGCAACTGGTTCAGTTGTTGTTTCATGTCCACAACCTGCTCCACGCTGCAGTGGCTGGCCGTCAGGATGGCTTCGGGCAGCAGGGCCGCTTCGTGGCGCAGCTGGTCGCCTTGCTGCGTGAGGGAAATGATGACCTGGCGCTCGTCGCTGGCGGCGCGCGTGCGCGTCAGCAGGCCCGATTGCTCCATGCGCTTGAGCAAGGGCGTCAAGGTGGCCGAGTCCAGGAACAGGCGCTCGCCCACTTCCGACACCGTCAGGCCGTCGCGCTCCCACAGCACCATCATCACCAGGTATTGCGAATAGGTCAGGCCCAGCTTGCGCAGGAGCTTGCGGTACAGCTTGTTCATGGCAAGCGAGGTCGAGTACAGCGCAAAGCACAGCTGGCTATCCAGGCGCGGCACCTGGTGCAAGGGGTTGGGGGCGGTGGTGGTATCCATGGGGACAGTATATATAGTGCGCTACTTAGTTGCAAGCGACCTCAATGCCGCCAATGCCTGCGCGTCGAGCCTGAGCGCGCCGGCGGCGACATTCTCGCGCAGATGCGCCACCGACGAGGTGCCGGGAATGACCAGCATATTCGGTGCGCGCTGCAGCAGCCAGGCCAGGGCCACCTGCATCGGCGTGGCTTGCAGGGCGGCCGCTACCTGGTTCAAGGTATCGGACTGCAGCGGCGAAAAGCCGCCCAGGGGGAAGAAGGGCACGTAGGCGATGCCTTGCGCGGCCAGGGTATCGATCAGCGCATCGTCCGCGCGGTGCGCCAGGTTGTAGTGATTTTGCACGCAGACGATGGGGCTGAGGCGCTGCGCCTCGGCTACCTGGCCGGCATCGACATTGGACAGGCCGATATGGCGCACCAGGCCTTCCCGCTGCAGCTGCACCAGTGCGGCCAGCGGCTCGGCAAGCGACGAGCCGTCCGGGCCGACCATGCCCGGCGCGCGCAGGTTGACCACATCGAGCACGTCCAGGCCCAGGTTGCGCAGGTTGTCGTGCACGGCGTCGCGCAGCTGCTGCGGCGATGCGGCCGGCAGCCAGGACTGGTCGGCGCCGCGCATGAAGCCGATCTTGGTGACGATGGTCAAGCCGTCGCGATACGGATGCAGCGCTTCGCGGATGATCTGGTTGGTGATGTGGGGGCCGTAAAAGTCCGACGTGTCGATATGGTTGATGCCCAGTTCAATGGCGTCGCGCAGCACGGCGACGGCGGCGGCGCGGTCCTTCGGCGGACCCCAGACGTGCGGGCCGGCCAGTTGCATGGCGCCGTAGCCGATGCGGTTGAGTGCGATGTCGCAATGGGCGGGCGTGAACTGGTCGCGAGCGGGGTCATACGTGTGCATGGGAGCTCCTGTGTGGTGGTGGGGACGAGAGCAGCCATCGTAAGGGCGATTGCGCTGTATGATAATCGGGTCAATCCGGTACAGCCTGTACTCAATTACGCACAGTGAAAGCTCCCCTCATGCATGCAGACAACCCTTCCATGGCCGACCTGTCCGCCTTTGCCCTGGTGGCCCAGCACCGGGGTTTTCGCCAGGCCGCGCGCGCCAGCGGGCAGTCGGCGTCGGCGCTGAGCGAGGCGCTGCGGCGGCTGGAGCAGCAACTGGGCATCCGCCTGCTGGAACGCACCACGCGCAGCGTGACGCCGACGGCAGCCGGCGCGCTGCTGCTGACGCGCTTGCGTCCGGCGCTCGAGGAAGTGAGCAGCGCGCTCGACGTGCTGAACGACTTGCGCGACAGCCCGCGCGGCACCTTGCGCCTGAACGTGCCGGTCAACGCGGCGCGCTTCTTCTTGCAGCCCATGGTCGACCAGTTCCTGCGCGCCTATCCGCAGATCAGGGTCGAGCTGGTGGTCGATAATAATTTTGTCGATGTCGTCGCCAGTGGCTGCGACGCCGGCATCCGCTATGGCGAGCGGCTGGAGCAGGACATGATCGCCATCCCGATCGGCCCGCGCACGCAGCGCTTCGCGGTGGCGGGTGCGCCGTCCTACCTGGCGCAGCGGGGCGTGCCCGTGCATCCGCGCGACCTGCTGCAGCACGCCTGCCTGCTGGGGAAATTCCTCAGTGGCGCGATTCCGCCGTGGGAGTTCGAGCGCGATGGACAAAAAGTGAGCGTGGAGCCGGACGGCCCCGTGATCGTCACGCCGACGGCGGCCGACTTCGCGGTCAGCATGGCCATCGCCGGCCATGGGCTGGTGTATCTGTTTGAAGAGTGGCTGCAGCCGTATGTCGATGCGGGCCAGCTGCAGCCCGTGCTGGAAGACTGGGCGATGCCCTTTCCGGGCCCGTTTTTATACTATGCGGGCCGGCGCCACCTGCCGGCCCCGCTGCGCGCCTTCATCGATTTCGTGCAGGCCAATTTTGCGCAGCTTCCTCAATCCGCCGGATAGCGCTGGCGTAAAAGCTGCAGCATGGCGACGTTCTGCTCCCACGCGTCGCTCACGGGCTGCTGCGTGTATGGCAGCGTTTGCGTGTATGGCGCGGGGCCGAATTCCGGCGTGAACGTCATGCGTTCGACGCCGGCCGCGCGGCGCAGGGCGACGATGGCATCCCACCAGGCCAGGTGGGCGTCGAGCGCCGGCTTGGCTTCCGGTGCGCGGAAGTCGGCCACTTGCGGGCCCTGCGCATGGCCCACGCGCGCATGCACGTGGCGCACCAGCGGCAGTACTTGCGCCAGCGTGTGCGGCTGGTCTTCCAGCAGCGATTCGCAGGCGCAGCACCAGTGCGACAGGTCGGCCGTCAAGGGCAAATCCGGATACTGCTGCAGATACGGCAGCAGCAGCATCGGGTGGCCGGAAAAGCGGCTGCGGTGGAGTTCGTGCACGATGGGCACGCCGTGCTTTGCCGAGATGGCGGCTGCCAGGTCGATCAATGCCGCGTTCTGCGCCTGGGTATAGTAATCCTTGCCCGTGTGGGTGTTGACCAGCACGGGGCGCGCCAGGCAGGCGTTTTCCAGCAGTTCCGCCAGGGCGGCGCGGTGCAGCTCGAAGTCGCTGTGGAACACGGTTTCCCACTGTGCGGCGATCAGCTGCAGGCCCGCCTTGGCGATGCCGTCCGTCCACTCCGCGCGCAGGGCCGCGTCCAGCGGCAGAGACATTTCGATGCCGTCGAAGCCGGCCGCCGCGACCCTGTCGATGAAGACGTCGGGCGGCAGGTCGCTATTGCCCCAGTGGGCGGCGAAAACCTCGATGCGCATCAGACGAAGCCCCGCACGGGGAACGCCGCATCGCGCTGTATCCAGTTGTGCGCGGCGTATTGCGTCTGGCCGTCGGTCGCGTGCAAGGTGTAGGCGTGGCGCGAGACGGGCGAGCGGTTCGGCGCGCTGTAGTGGGGCAGCAAGCCGTGGAAGCACACGAGGGCGCCGGCCTTCACTTCCAACGGCACGGCCGTGCTGTCGTCGGGCCACGGCATGGCATCGAGCTTTTCCACGCGCACCTGGTCGCCGTTGCGGATGAAGCGCTCGCGCAGGGGGCCGCGGTGGCCGCCCGGTTCGGCCCACAGGCAGCCGTTGTTCAGGGTCGCGTCTTCCAGCGCGAACCAGAACGTGGTCACGCTGACCGGCGTGGTCTCGAAATACGTGGCGTCCTGGTGCCAGCGCACTTCGCCGCCGATGCCGGGCTGTTTAAATATGTACATCGATTGCCAGACCTGTGCATCCGCCAGGCCCAGGTCGCGCGCCACTTCGGCCAGTTTCGGGTCAGCCGAAAAAGCGCGGAAGACGGGGTCCAGGTCATGCATGGCGTGGCCGATCTTGTTGATCGACAGGGACTTGGCCTGCTTCAGCTGGCCGTCCCGGCCGAAAGCCTCCTCCTCGAAGAAGCAGCGGATGGTGTTGTCGGAGGCGAGAAAATAATCGTTGGTGTTCTTCGCCTGGTCGCGCGTGGTGAAGATCGACTGGCTGACGCTGGGATCGAATTCGTTGACAATCTGCTCGGCGCGCGCGCGCAGGGCGGCGATTTCGTCCGCTCCCTTGAAATCGGGCAGGATGATGTAGCCGTCGCGTTGGTATTGTTCTTGTTGTTCAGTTGTCAGCATGGCGGCGGCTCCGGAGGTCAATGGAAAGCGCCATTGTAGGATGGGGACAGTGCGCAAACAATCGCCCGGCGGTTGACAGATTGTCGCTAAAACGCAGACAATCTTTGACATGGATCAACTAAAAGCGATGGAAATCTTTGTCGAGGTGGCGCGCCAGCGCAGCTTTACGGTGGCAGGCCAGCGCCTGGGCCTGACGCGGGCCATGGTCAGCAAGACCATCATGCAGCTGGAGGAACGCCTCAACGCGCGCCTGCTGCACCGCTCCACGCGCGAAGTGAGCCTGACGGACGCGGGCCGCGCCTATCTGGCGCCGTGCATGGCCACCGTCGTCCAGGCGCAGGAAGCGGCGCGCATGGTGGCGCACGTGGCGCAGGCGGGCGCCGGGCTGGCCGGGCCGCTGCGCATCCAGGCGCCATCGAGTTTCGGCAGCGCGTGGCTGGCCGATGCCGTCGCCCGTTTCAGCCTGCTGCACCCGCAGGTGCGGGCCGAGCTGTTTGTCGACGATGCGCTGCTCGACCCGATACGCCACGGCTTCGACTTGACGATACGCGTGGGCGGCATCCCGGACAGCAGCGCGCTGGCCATGCGGCCGCTGGCGCCGTGCCGCGCCGTGCTGTGCGCCAGTCCCGCCTACCTGGCGCAATGGGGCGTGCCGCAGACGCCGCAGGATTTGTTGCAGCACCAGTGCCTGCATTTCAGCCACCTGACCGATGGCACGAACTGGCATTTCCTGCGTGGAGCAGGGGAGCAGCGCGAGGAGGTGAGCGTGCGCGTGCAGGCGGGGTTTACGGCGAATAATGGGCTGGTGCTGCACCAGGCGGCGCAGCGGGGGCTGGGCATCGTCTACAGCACCACGTTTCTCGCCTGGCGCAATCTGCTCGATGGCAGCCTGCTGCCGGTGCTGTCCGGCTGGGAGCTGCCCCTGAATCACTTGAGCGCCCTGTATCCGGCCAGCCGCCAGCCTTCGCCCAAGGTGCGCGCGCTGATCGATTTCCTGGTGGCCGAATACCAGCCCGTGCCGCCGTGGGACCGCGAGCTGGCAGCGGCCGGATTTTTCAATTAAAGATCAGTTGAACGCGACCGGTTCCACCGTCCACGCGCCATCGGCATACACGCGCTCGTCGTCGAGATAAACGGCCTCGGTGACGGCGAAGATGTCGACGTGGTAGCGCGCATCCTTGCGCTTGAACTGGGGCTTGGTGTAGACGCCGTGCTTGGCGCCCAGCGACAGGTGGATGCCGCACATGCGTTCATACGTGCCGATGTCGTTGACCAGCTGCTCGCGCGAAAAGGCGCGGTTCATGCCGAAGCCCAGTTCGCGCACCCACACTTCGCCTTCGTGCGCGCGGATGATCTCGAGCATGGCGGTAAATTCCGGCGTGGCGTGCTCCGTGCCCGTGACTCTGCCCTTGTCGATGATCAGGGTGATCGGCGTGTCGGGGCGGTTGACCATGAAGTGCGTGTCGCCGAAGACGAAGATGCGCACGCGCCCGTTCACCGCTTCCAGGTCCTGCGCTTCCGTAAACACTTCGCCCAGCGGGAACTGGCCGCCGATATTGTTCATGCCGCTGTAGTCGCCGATATTGAGCTTGGCCGATTCGAACGGGGAAGCAAACACCAGCTGTTCGCCGCCGCTGTCGACCATGCCGTGGCGCGCGCGGTCGATGCGCGCCTTCAGTGCATGGCCGACGCCGCGGTAGTAGGCGGGATCGTAGGCCAGCGAGGCGATGTAGTGCAGCCCCTGCACGCCAGGCATGCGCGACAGATGCACGTGTTCGATCACCTTCAGGCCCCGCTTGAACAGCTCGATGCGGATGCGGAACGCTTCCAGGCGGAAGCTGGTCGACTGGATCAGCACGACGAGGCTGCCGGCCGGCAGGTCGGCAAACGCGGCCAGCACGGCATCGGGCGTGACGTCGTCGAAATCGATGAAGGTGGCGTCCGGCAAGGCCTGGCGATACGCTTCCGTCAGCACCACGTTGAGCCAGCTGCGCTTGTCGCAGACGATCAGGGCCGGTTCGTCGGGGCGGTGGCAGATGGCCATGGCCAGCAGGTCGGCCACGTTTTGCGCGGCCACTTCGGTGGCGGCGGCGCTGATGGCGTCGAGCCGGCTGGTGTCATTCTCGGGAAGCGTCATGGTGCGAAGGTGGGGGGCGTGAAGTAATCGCAGCATTATAAGGCGATTGCTGCTGGGCACACTATTCCCCATCCGGCGGAGGAGAGGCGGTTGCCGCGTCCCTGATTATCTTGTGTAGTGCTTTAGGGCAATGTATTATTTGAAAAATGGTATGAAACGGTATGGCAGGGTATGGCAGCGAGCCTGGACGCACGGCGGTACGCTTTCAGTGAAGCAGGGACAACAAGCCAACAGGCGAAGACTAAGAGTGTGATGTGATGAGCATAATCGGACAAGATATTCCCATGGAGCGGCCGGATACGGATGGCCGTGCTGCCGTGTTCGTTCCCGTCACGGGCGTCAAGGAAGATGTCCTGTTGACCATACGCAAAGGTGCGGCCATCGTCGGTTTTGCCAACCACGACCGCACCATCACCGTGTATTTTGAAAGCAACCGCTTTGACGATCCCGCGCTGGCCAAGTGGGAGCACAAGGCGCGCAAGGCCTACGACCGCCTGGTCGACAATGCGCCCACCGTGTCGAAGCTGACCACCAGCCCCGCCAATTTCGAGCAGATCGGCTATATCAATGGCAAGGGCATCACCCTCCGTCGCATGGAAAGCCTGCAGCGCTGGCTTGCGTATTCGGATGCGATGGATACGTGCCCGGCAACGGATATCATTCCGCGCACGGTTATTGCCAAGGCCGACGCTGTCAAGGTGTAAGCGCGGCTGATAAAACGCCCAAGGCGTTGTTGCCTGCCTCTCGCCGTACTGACGTACTGTCTTCGAGGCGGCGCCTAGCCCTGAGCATTTTCTCAGCCGCTCTTGGCGCGCTTACGAATGGCTGTACGAAAGGCCACAGTTTGTAGCCTTTCCCTCGGTCCTGGCGTACTGTCTTCGGGGCGGCGCTTGGCCCTGCGCGTTTTTTCCGGCCGTTTTCGATTTTCCCCCCTCACACCACGATGATATTCGCCTGCGCCTTGAGCGGGCAGGGCAGGGTATCGTCGAAGGTGATCTCGATGGCGCTGGCGACGAACATGCCGCCGATGTGCTGGGCCGCGATTTCCGGCGGCGTACCCGGCTTGGTCAGGTTGACGTCTTGCGCGAAGACAAACACGCGCCAGGTGCCATAGACTTCCTGGTCGAATTGCAGCAGGGTGCGGTATGCCCGCTTCAGGTCCAGGCTGGCCGCGTACACGCCGTCGTTGGCGCCCGGATCGAAACCGAGGCCGTCGTCCGTCAATGATTCCACGAAGAACAGACCCTGCGGCGCCTGGAACAGCACGAAGGCATACAGCTCCGTGCCGCGGAAGACATTGCCATTGTCGCGCCTGAAACTGGCGCGCAGCCACAGCGGCTCGAACGCCTGCACCACGGGCGGGCTGTCCGTTTCCACGGGGCCGGCCACGTGCACGTTGACTTGCGTTTCGCTGACGGCGTGCTGGTAGCTGGCGCCCGTGGTGAAACGGTCGTACTGCCAGCTGATGTCGGCCGTGTAGGGCAGGCCCGCGTTCGGCGCTTCGGGCAAGACCCACTTTGCCACCACGCGTTCGGCCAGGGTCAGTTCGCCGGCGGCCGGTGGTGTTGCTTCCTGGCCACGCCAGAATGGATCGGCCACGTCGGAGCAGGCGGCGACGATGGCGCCCGAGGCGATGGCCGAGGCCACCCCCGCCACCGTGAATTCCGGCTTGCCCGAGGCCGCGCCCTTGGGCGTGCAGCAATGCACGCTGGGATCCGTTTCCTCGAAGGTGCCGCCCACGCTGAAGTTGGCCTTGCCGGCGCCGAGCGCGGCGGCAATGATGGCCACCAGCGCGGCGATGATGGCGATGATAATGGCCAGTATCTTCCACCAGGGATCGGAAAACGGCAGTTCGCCATGCGTGCCCGCGTAGGCGGGATTAGGTGTCCAGACGAGGGTCATGCCGGTCGGCACGATCGGCCCGAAGCCGGGCGGGCAGCGGCAGTCTTTATTGTCGCCGCCCGTGCTGCCCCAGCGCTTGCCCGGCAGGTGGCCCTGCGGCTTGGACAGTTCCAGCGTGCCTTCCTCGACCGTGCAGGTATAGGTATTGGTGCTGCTGTCAAAGCGCGTCTGCGACACGAAGATCTGCTGGATCGAGCGGCGCGGCGTGTAGCCGTCGGCCTTGGCGACAAAGCTGACGAGTCTCTTGCCGGGCGTGGCGTGCTGGAAGTCGGCATCCCACATGACCAGCATGGCCGCGCCGGCGGGTACGCTGGCGAAGAAGAAAGTGCGCGCCACGGGCGCGATGCCCGGGTCGCCCACGCTTTCCAGGTACACCGTGACGTTTGTCAGCGGGCTGCCGGACATGTTCGTGACGTGGGCCGCGATGCGCAAGCCGTAGATGGCATTGTCGAAGATGCCGTCCGGCAGCATGATATTGGTGACGGGCTCGATCGCGAATGGCCGCGTCAACACCTGCATGGGCGTGTCGCTCATGGTGCTTGCTCCTCTTGGCTGTCCTGACCGGCATGGTGATGACCGTCCTGCTCAACGACCAGGTAAGTGATGCCGCCCATCACCTTGCCGTCCTGCGTTTCCAGCACCCGCAGCAGCGCGTACTCGTCTTTGGGCAGCGTCGCGGGGTGCAGGTTCAGGTACACGGGCACGGCCTGGCCGCGCGGCACGTTCAGTTCCAGTTTCTGCTCGTCCGGCGCCGTCCCGTTGCAATGGGGCGTCAGCGCCAGGCCCGCCTTCACCAGTCCCGCCTTGGCCGGACGCAGCTTGCCCAGGCCCAGGGTGGCCAGCAGGCGCTCCGGCAGCTCGCCGCCATATTCGAGGTGCAGCGCCACTGTTCTGGCCTGGCGCGGCAGGGCCGCCACCCTGATGGCCAGCAGTTGCGCGCGCCTTGCCGCCAGCACCACAGTGACATTGCGCTGGGCGATCTGGTCGTGCTGCGTGGGTTGGAAGAGGAAGCCGTTCGGCAGGGGATCGGGCAGCGGGTTGATGTCGCCGGCGCCGTGGGCCACGGCCAGCAGGCATTCGTGGCCGCCATTGACGATGACGGGGATCCACGGCACCAGGCACAGCACTTCCTGCGTGGCGCCGGGCGGCAGGTCGGCAAACGCGGAACCGATCTGCGTGGCGGCGCCGACGGCGATCTGGCCGGAAGGATCGGCCCAGTAAAAGTCCACGCGCACGCCGTTCGAGGCGCTGTTGCCCGTGTTGTGCACGCGGCCCCACAGGTAATTGCTGGTGCCGGCAATGGGCGCACCGGGCGGGCCATTCGGATCATTGCCGGGCACGACCCAGATATCGGCGCTGTCCCACCACCAGGGCTGGCCGTCTTCGATGATCAGGTGGGCTGGCATGGCAATCTCCTTGTCCGTGGCCTGTGCTTGTAGCTTAGGCCGTGGCGGTGGAGGCTTTTTGATTGGTATCAAGGCAAGGGAACACGGGGCCGGTGCGCCGTTGCCTTGGCTGCGTAAGGTAATATTGCGGCAGAATGCAGTGGAATGACTCCAGGAAAAGGTTGGAATGTGCTTGAAACAGTGAATGACGTTTGCCTCAACGCCGCCTGCGGCCGGACCTTGCCGCTGCGCGTGGTGCATTGCCCGTTTTGCGGCGCGCGCCAGGTGGCGCAAGCGCCTGTTTTGACGAAGGTGGCCACGCCGGTCCCGGTGGCGCCGCCCGTGCCGCCGCCGACGCCCGTCGCCCCGCCGATTTCCACGCCGCAGCCCGCGCCGCAACCCGCCCCGCAGCCAGTTTCCGCTCCCCAGCCGGCCCAGCCGCCGGCTGTCGCACCGGCCAAGGCGCCGCCCACCAAGCCTGCCGGCAGGGGCTCGGTGCCGCCGCCGCGCCCGCCCGTGCGCTTGCGCACGTGGATCGCGGCGGCCGTGGTGCTGACCGGTATCTGGTTTTATAACAAGCCCGCCGACAAGCCGGCCAGCGTGGCGGAACAGGTCGAGGCCGCCACCGCATTGGCGGCGCAGTGCGACCTGGACGGGGCGCGCAGCGCGCTGGCCGTGCTGAAAAGCGCCAAGGCGCCCGCCGCGCAGATCAAACGCTTGCAGGCAAGTATCACCAAGTCCGGCGCCGCGTGCGACAGGCAACAGCAGCGGGCGCAGGCGTGGACGGCGCTGCAAGGCAGCGTCCAGCAGGCGCTCGATGCGGGCAAGCCGGATCTGGCCGCCACGCGCCTGGCCGCCTACGTGAAGCGCTGGGGCGACGATCCCGACACGCTGGAACTCGACGCCAAAGTGAAAGTGGCGCAAGCCAGCGCCCAGCTCGACCTGGCCGACGCCTGCCTGGCCAAGGGGGACCGGGTCTGCCTGGAAAACAGCCTGATCGCCGCCGAGCGCTACAAGCGGCCGGAACTGGCGGCGCGCACGCAGGCGCTGCGCACGGCCTTGTCGCAATTGCTGGAACGCTCGCTGCTCGATGCAGCCCCGGGCCAGTAGCGCCAACAACTAAAACGCCCGCCGCGGCCAAGCCGGGCGGGCGCAGCTACTCAGCCTTACTCTTGCGGCACCAGCGCCAGCGCCGCGCTGAAGTCGCCCATCGGCTTGCCGCCGTTGGCCACCAGCGCCTTGTCGCGCGTGCTCAAGCCGTCGAGCACGGGCAGGGCGAAGCGGTGCGTGATGGCGCGCAGGATCGAGGCCGAATCGTATTGCGTATGGTCAACTAGTCCCTTTTTCACGTACGGCGAGACGAGGATGGCCGGCACGCGCGTGCCCGGACCCCAGCGGTCGCCCTTCGGCGGCGCGGCGTGATCATAAAAACCGCCGTTTTCATCGTAGGTGACGATGACCAGCATGTTTTTCCATTGCGGACTCTTCTTCAGCTGGGCGATGACGCTGGCGATGTGCGCGTCGCCGTCGGCCACGCTGGCGTAGCCCGCATGCTGGTTCAAATTGCCCTGCGGCTTGTAGAAGGCCACGGGCGGCAGCTTGCCGGCGCCCGCGTCGGCCAGGAACTGGCTGTCGAAGTCGCGCAGGTGGGCGGCGCGGTAGGCGGGCGCCTTCACGGGGTCCATGTTGGCAAAATAATTAAACGGCTGGTGGTGGAACTGGAAGTTCGGCGGATTCGGGAAGCTGCCGGCGCGCGCGCTGGCCGTGGCCAGGGCCGTCGTGTCCTTCCAGGCACCCGCATACCAGGCCCAGTCGATATTTTTGCCTGAGAGCAAGTCGCCGATATTCGTCTGCGTTTGCGGCGGCAGCGTATTGGCCTTGCCCGTGTCCGCATACAGCTTGCTGCTGTCGGCCGATGCCGGGGCGTTGCTGCTGGGCTGGAACGGCGGCTGCATGGTGTTGACGGCGTAGAACATGCCCGTGCTGTCGGCCGGCGTCAGCGCGCCGTCGTTGGCGTAGGCGGGCGCGCCGTTCAGCACGGTGCTTTGTGCCGTGGCGGACGGCGTCAGGCGCACGAAGTTGCCGTTGGCGTCGACGTCGATCTTCGCGATCGAGCCCTTGGCCACCGAGGTGTCGGCGTTCGGATACGTGGGCGCGCAGGCGCAGATCAGGTACTGGTGCGTGAGGAAGGAGCCGCCAAACGCGCCGATGAACAGGTTGTCGGCCAGCGCATATTGTTTGGCGATGTCCCACAGCTGCATCTTGCTGCCGTCGTAGTAGCCCATCGACAGGCCGCCCGCATCGGAATAGGCCGCGAACCTGTCGTTGGCGCCGCCGTTGATCTGCATCTGGTTGTTGTAGAAGCGGTGCACGAGGTCGCGCGTGATCACCGATTGCGGCAGGTACAGGGGGCTGCTCGCGTCGTCGATCTGGAACGGCTTGTTCGGCAGGTTGGCCGATTGCGCCTGCGTGATGACGGTACTCTGGCCGGCCGCCGTCATGCCGCCCCAGGTGGGCGGCAGCACGGGCAGGGTGCTGCCGTCATAGTCTTTCTGCGGCACATAGGCCGAAGTCGACGTGGGATTGACGCCCGGCACGCCGTTGGCGCCCGGGAACAGGCCGTACAAGTTGTCGAAGCCGCGGTTTTCCGCGTAGATGACGACGATGGTCTGGATATTGTTCAGCGCCAGCGCGCCGTTCAGGGCGGCCAGCGCGTCGGCCGGTGCCGCCTGTGCGCTGGCGCTGGCGATCAGGGCCGTCACGCTGGCGTTTTCCGCCTTCAGTTTTGCCAGCTCGTCGCCGCTGGCCTTGTTGAAGTCGGACGCCAGGCCCGCTTCGGACACGCCCAGACGCGCGGCCAGCTTGCTGCTGGCGGCCGCAAAGTCGCCGCCGTTGCCATCCATGACTTGCGCCAGTTCCGTCGACAGGGCGCTGACGAAGGCGCCGTGCCCGGCGGGAGCGCGCAGCAGCAGTTTTTGCGTCACCTTGCTGCCCGCGTCGCCGATGGCTTCATGGCGGATGGCGTCCGTGCCGACGGTCACCAGCACGGCGCCCTGGCCGTCGAGCGTGTAGCTGCCGTCGGCGGCCGTGCGCACGGGAGTCGAAGCGCTGTCGCAGGTCAGCTTGGCTGTGGCGCTTTCCAGGCACACCTGGGCGTTTTCATAGTAGCTGCCGATCACCTGGCCCGTGGTGCTGGGCGTGATCGCATAATTGCTGCCGCAGGCGGCCAGGCCCAGCGACAGCAAGATTGGTAGGGGACGTAAGACAGGGCGAGCGTGCGGTTTCATTGTTCATGCCTTCTGGGTGGAAAACGTCGCATGCTAGGCAGGCAATATGTCAGCTGCGTGACATGTCGGCGCCTGTTACATGACGTAATGTACGGACTTGATACATTACGTTTCGCAGGGTCTTGTCACGCAGCGGTCACATGCCGTTGCTACGCTGCCAGCCCATGATGAAACCGATGCCCTCCCTGCTGCTCGCCTGTGTAGCCGCCTGCCTGCTGGCTGCCTGCCATCCGGCAGCGCAAAAAGAAGCTTCAGCCAAGCCCGCCTATCTGGCGGGCGCCTACGCGCCCACCCTGCCGCGCCAGCCTTCCGTGGCGGCAATGACGGCCATGGGCCGCGCCATGTTTTTCGAGCCCAGCCTGTCCGTGTCGGGGAAGATGTCGTGCGCCAGCTGCCACAGTCCCGAACACGCGTACGGTCCGCCGAACGCGCTGGCGGTGCAGCTGGGCGGCCCGGAGCTGAAGGATGCGGGCACGCGCGCGGCGCCCTCGCTGCGCTACCTGCAGACCGCACCGGCCTTTACCGAGCACTATCACGACGACGATGGCGACGACAGCGTCGACGCGGGCCCCACGGGCGGGCGCAACTGGGATGGCCGCGCCCAGTCCGGCCATGAGCAGGCGCTGGCGCCGTTGCTCTCCAAACGCGAGATGGGCAACCGCGACGCGGCGGCCGTCGTCGCCAAATTGCGGGCCGGCCCCCTGGCGGCGCAGTTTCGCCAGACGTATGGCGCCGATATCTTCGAGCAGCCGGGCCAGGCGCTGCGCTGGGCGCTGATGTCGCTGGAAGTGTTCCAGGAAAGCCCGCTAGATTTCTATCCGTACACGAGCAAGTACGACGCCGTCTTGCGCAAGCAGGCCGTTTTGAGCCCGCAGGAGGCGCGCGGCCTGGCCCTGTTCAACGATGAGCGCAAGGGCAATTGCGCCTCCTGCCACATCAGCCAGGTGAGCGCCGGCGGCGCCTTTCCCCAATTTACCGATTACGGCTTGATCAATATCGGCGTGCCGCGCAATGGCAAGCTGCCGGCCAATGCGGACCCGACGTTCTTCGACATGGGATTGTGCGGCCCGGACCGCACCGACTTGATGGAGCACAAGGAGTATTGCGGCAGCTTCAAGACGCCGTCCCTGCGCAACGTGGCCCTGCGCAAGGTGTTCTTCCACAACGGCAGCTTTACCAGCCTGGAGCAGGTGCTGCGTTTTTACGTGCAGCGCGATACGGCGCCGCAAAAATGGTATCCGGCAGATCAAAACGGCAAGGTACGCAAATACAACGATCTGCCGCCCGGCCTGGAGGCGAACGTCAACGTGGAAGCACCGTTCGACCGCCAGCCGGGCCAGGCGCCGGCCCTGAACGAAGCGGAGATCGCCGACGTGATCGTTTTCCTGCACACCTTGACGGACGGCTATCGGCCAGCCCTTGCCGCACATTGAGCAAGACAATGAAAAGATATCAAGATACCATTGCTTACAAATACGCCGCTTAAGCGTGTTTTTATGTGCGTTAGCGCACGCTAGAAAATTTTAGGCAGGTGTATATTGCGAACTGATCTGTGTCTTTTGATAACAATGAAAGGGAATATCATGAAAGTAAGCAAAAATTGGATGACCGTGTGCGCCGCTGGCATGATGGTTGTGGCACTGGCTGCCTGCCAGAAGAAGAGCGATGTCGCCGCCGGTCCTGCTGAACAAGCGGGCCAGAAGATCGATGCGGCTGCTGCCAAGGCTGAAGCCGACATCAAGGCCGCCGCCAACAAAGCCGACGCTGCCGTGAGCCAGGCTGCCTCCGATACGAGCGCCAAGATGGACCAGGTCGCCGCTGACGCCGACAAGAAAATGAGCGAAGCGGCCGATGCCGTCGGCAAGAAAGTGGAAAAAGCCGGCGAAAAGATGCAGGACGCCGCGCACAAGTAATACCCGCGCCAGGGCCGGCCGCTGCCGGTCCGGTCCCCGCAACTGCCGTCAGGTGACGGCGGTTGCGGCGACGCCATCGCCGGCCGGCCTGCCATGCGCCGTCGTCGCTGTACTTGCACCATCGATCCCGTCCGTTCCCCCCAGCACCACGCTCAAATCGACAAAGCCGTCGCGCCACGCGCGTTCCAAGTCTTGCTCCACCGCTTCCAGCGTCGTTCTTTCCACATGATGAAAACCGCGCAAGCCATACGCCCGGTTGCGCCCGTGCGCCTTGGCCAGGTACAGCGCCATGTCGATCAGGTTGACGCTGCGTTCCCACGTGAGCGGCCGTCCCAGCGGCGCCAGCGGATAGGGCGCAAAGCCCACGGACACGTGCACCTCGATGGTCTGCCCCTGGTAGTCGATGCTTTGCGCGGCCATGCCGTTGAGGATGCGCCGCGCGATATCGTCGAGCCCGTCGCGTGCGACGGCAGGCAGGAAGGCGAGGAATTCCTCGCCGCCCCAGCGCACGATCATGTCCGTTTCGCGCAACACGTCATGCAAGGTTTCGGCGATCGTCGTCAGCACCAGGTCGCCCGCCGCATGGCCGTAACGGTCGTTGATGTGCTTGAAATGGTCGACGTCGAGCAGGAACAGCGCGCCCACGACATCGGCGCCGCCGTAGGACTGCTGCGGCTTGCCCGCATGGCTGCGCATGAATTCCTGGAAGTGGCGGCGGTTGTACAGGGCCGTCAGCGGGTCGCGCGAGCTCTGGCGCTTGAGTTCCTGGTTTTTTACCTTCAGCTGCACGTTCGCGTGGCGCACCTTGCGGTACAGCAAGCCAACGATGGCCGACGCCATGGCCAGCACCAGCGCCAGCAGCCACCACACGCGCTGCTGCAGGCGGCGGTTGTCGATTTCCGTGCTCTTGAGCTGATTTTCGCGGCTCAGCAGCTCGATCTGGCGCTGTTTCTTTTCCGCCTCATACTTTTCTTGCAGCTCATACACGGCTTTCTGCCGCTGCTTTTCGAACAGCTGGTTGGAAATGCCCCGCTCGCGGTGATACGCGGTGACGGCGCCGCGCAAATCGCCCGCCTTTTCCAGCGCCATGCCGTATTCCAGCAGCACGGCCTGCATGTCCGGCTGGTTGGCCGTGCGTTCGTAGTAGGCCAGGCCCGTGGCCACGCTTTGCTTGCCTTCCTGCAGCCGTCCCTGGCCGATCAGCGCCTGGCCGATATTGAGCCGCGCCGTCGCCTCCACCTGTTCATCGTTGACCAGGTGCGCCGCCGTGATGGCTTCATTCGCGTAGCGCAGGGCGCGCGCGTAGTCGCCTTCCTTCAGATAGCTGTCCGACAGATTGACGAGGGTGACGGCGACCATGCCGCGGGCGCCCAGCTGGCGTTCCAGCGCCAGTGCCGCCAGCAGGGCGCGCTGGCCCCGCTGCGGCTGCTGCGCGTCGAGCGCCAGCCCGTATTCCGTGTTCTTCGCCTGCGCCATGCGGCCCGGCGATGCCAGTGTCGCGGAGACTGCCAGCAATTCGTCGAGCACCTCGAAGCCCTTGTCGTATTCGCGCATCTGCGTGTACAGCAGGGTGAGGGCATTCAGGGCGGCGGCCAGGCTGGAGGAGGATTCGCTCTGGCGCGCCAGGTCGACGGCCGCCTGCAGCTTGGCCAGCGCAAACGGAAAATTGCCTTCCTCGCCCCACGACTGGCCCGCGCTGATGGTCGCCTGCACGCGCACGGGCAAGTCGTCCGTGCGGTTGGCGATGCGTTCCGCTTCAAAGGCCAGCAGGTGCGAGGCGCGGCGCTCGTTCCGGGCAAACGTGATGTAGGCCTTGTTGAGCATGCCCTTCGCCAGCGCCACGTCGCTCTTGTTCATGCGGGCGTAGGCGATCAGCTCCTCGGCCAGCTGCATGGCGACGTCGTTCTGGCCCAGGCGCATGCGGGCGTTGCTCAATTGGGTAAGGAATTCCGCGCGCAAGGGCAAGGGAGCGCTGCGCGCCTGCGTTTCCACCTCTTGCAGGCGTTCCAGGGCGCGCGCGGGCACGAAGCGGCCATCGTCGCGCACGGCGGCAAGATACTGCTCGAGGTTGCCGACCTGGGCGTGCGCGGCAGGCGGCAGCAGGCAGGCCAATACCAGCAGCCAATGCGCCTTTCGCCATGATGCCCGTCTCTGTCTGCCTGCCAACGTCCCGCTCCCGCAATGACCACCTGTCTGGAGCAGATTATATTCTGTTGCAATCAAGAAATATCATACGGTGCGCGGAAATTTGTGAAAGTGCACACGGCAGGCATTGACAAAACATTATTACTGCGCCAGTTGCTGCAGCAGGTACAGGCGCTGGTACAAGCCCCCTTCGATCTGCATCAAGGCGTCGTGCGGCCCCGCTTCCGTGATGCGGCCGTGATTGAGCACGATGATACGGTCCGCTTCGCGGATGGTCGACAGGCGGTGGGCGATGGCGATGATGGTGACCTTGCCGCGCAATTCATTGAGGGCCAGCTGCACGATCTGCTCCGTCTGGCTATCGATGCGCGACGTCGCTTCGTCGAGCAGCAAGATGCGCGGCTGGCCGGCCAGCGCGCGGGCAATCGCGATCAGCTGCTTCTGCCCCGACGACAGGCGCGAGCCGCCTTCGCCCAGCGGCGTGTCGTAGCCGTGTTCCAGCGCCGCGATGAAGTCGTGCGCATGCGCGGCACGCGCGGCCGTCTCGATCTGCTGCTGCGTGTAACCGCGGCCCATGTCGATGTTTTCGCGTGCCGAGGCGGCCAGCAGGAAGGGGTCTTGCGGCACCAGGCCCACGTCGGCGCGGAACTGCTCGTTGTCGATGCTGTCGAGGGCGACGCCGTTGATGGCGATGCTGCCCTGCGTGACGGGGTAGAAGCGCAGCAGCAGGGACAGCAAGGTCGACTTGCCGCTGCCCGTGTGGCCGACGATGCCGAAGAAGGCGCCCTGCGGGATGGTCAGCGACAGGTCGTGCAGCACGGGCTGGTTTTCCACGTAGGCGAAGGTCAGGCGCGCGATGTCGACGGCGGGCGTCTTGCCATCGTTGACGGCATCGCGCGCGGCCGGAGCGGTTTTTCCCGGCGCGTGTTCCAGCGCCTGCGCTTCGTCCAGCAGGGCCGAGACGCGCGCCGTGGCCACCACCGACTGCTGCAGCTGGCTGAATTGCATGGTGATCTGGATCAGCGGTTCGATCACGCGCGCGATGTAGCTGATGAACGCATACAGCACGCCCACTTCCACGGCGCCCATCTCGCGCCGGCCGAAGCTGAAGATGACGACGGCCAGCAGCACGATGTTGAGCATGTCGAGCGCGGGGCGCAGCAGCCAGGCGTTGGCGCGCAATTCCTGCATGCGCGCCGTGTAGTGGTCCTGGTTGATGCCCGTGAAGCGCGCGCCGAAGCGCTTTTCCGCGTTATTCGCCTGCAGCACGCTCATGCCGCCGATCGATTCGGCGATCTGGCCATTGATCTCGCTGCGCAGGGCGCGCGCGCGCGTGACGGCCGGCGCGCTCCAGCGCTGGTACAGGAAGACGATGAGCAGCACGGCCGGCAGCAGCGCCAGCACGATCAGCATCAGCCGCCAGTCGAGGAAGGCCATGGCAGCCATGGTGCCGATCAGCACGATGGAGCTGTCGAGGATGACGAACAGCACCTGCACGTACAGCGATTTCACCGCTTCCGTGTCGTTGGTGACGCGGCTGACCAGCTGGCCCGTGATGGCGCGGTCGAAAAAACTCATCGGCAGGCGAAGCACGTGCTGGTAGACGGTTTCGCGCAGGCGCTGCACCGAGCGCATGGCCAGGCCGGACAGGCGCACCAGCTGCAAATAGCGCAGGCCGGAAGCGACCCAGCCCGTCAGCAGGCAGCCGCCCAGCAGCAGCGACATGCGCGTCCAGTCCAGGTGGCGCGGCAGCAGATGCTGGTCGATCAGGGCCTTGCCCAGGATCGGTCCCGTTACTTCGAGGGCGGCGGCGAGGATCAGCCAGAACGTGGCCCAGTATAAATGGCGCAGGTCGGGCGCGGCGGCGCGGCGCAGCAGGCCGATCGCCTGCACGGCCTGGCGGCGCACGGATTGGGTGGCGGTGGCGGCTTGGTCGTTCTTAGATTGCATCGAGGCTGGCCTCCAGTTGTTGATAGCGCCACTGGCTGGCGTACCAGCCGTCGCGCTGCATCAGCGCGTCGTGGTTGCCCGTTTCCGTGACGTGGCCATCGCGCAGCACCAGGATCAGATCCGCGTTGACGACGGCGCTCAGGCGGTGGCTGGCGATGATGGCGCTGCGCTCGGGGCGCTTGCTGCGCAATTCTTCCAGGTGCTGCAGGATGCGCGTTTCCGTGCCCGTGTCGACGGCGGACAGCGCATCGTCGAGCAGCAGCAAGCCGTTGTCGGCCAGGAGGGCGCGGGCAATCGCCACGCGCTGGCGCTGGCCGCCGGACAGGGTGATGCCCTTTTCGCCCACGTGGGTGGCATAGCCGTCGGGGAACTGCAAGATGTCCGCGTGGATGTCGGCCAGCTGCGCCGCCCGCTCCACTTCCTCGCGCGTGGCGCCGGGGCGGGCCAGGGCGATATTGTCGGCGATGGTGGCGGAGAATAAAAAGGACTCCTGCGGCACCCAGCTGATGGCTGCGCGCAGCGCATGCAGGGTATAGGCGGCCAGCGGCTGGCCGCTCCACGTGGCCGTGCCCGATTGCGGCGTGACCTGGCGCAGCAGCACGCGCAGCAGGGTCGATTTGCCGCTGCCCGTGGGACCGACCAGGCCCAGGGTCTGGCCCGGCTGCAACAGCAGCGAAATGCCGGACAGGGCCGGCGCCGTCTGGCCCGCATAGGCAAAGCCGATGTCCTGCAATTGCAGGGGGCCGGGCGTCAGCGTGGCGATGCTGCCATGGTCGTCGATGGCCAGCGGCGCGTCCAGCATCGGCTGCAGGCGCTGCCAGGCGGCGCGGCCCCGTTCGATCAATGAGAGCACCCAGCCGGCGGCGAACATGGGCCAGATCAGCTGGCCCAGATACATGGAAAAGCTCGTCAGCGCGCCGATGGTCAGCTGGTCTTGCCACACGAGGTAGCCGCCCAGGCCCAGGGTCAGCGCCGTGGCCGCCGTCAGGGTCAGGCCGACGGCCGGTTCGTACGCCGCTTCCCAGCGCTGCGCCGTCAGGCTGGCGTTGGCCGCGTGGCCGGCCAGGGTGGAGAACTGCTTGCTGCTGCGCTCTTCGAGGCCCAGCGCGCGCAAGGTGCGCACGCCCGACAGCGATTCCTGCACGTGGTCGTTCAGCGCGGAAAAGCGTTTCAGCGAATCCGTGGACGCCGTGTGGATATGGCTGGAAATGCGCCAGAAGGCCAGTCCCATCAGGGGGAAGGGCAAGAGGGCGATGCAGGCCAGGCGCCAGTCCACGCCCAGCAGCATGATGCCCAGCACCATCAGCAGGGTCAAAGTGCCGTCGAAACCGGCCAGCATGGCTTCGCCGGCGGCCATTTCGATGGCGTCGATGTCGTTCGTCGCCAGCGCCATCAGGTCGCCCGTGCGCTGGTTCTGGTAGAACGACGCGCCTTGCTGCGACATGCGCGTGTAGAAGCGCGTGCGCAGCATCACGCCCAGCTGGTAGGCGGCCTTGAACAGGGTGATGCGCCAGCCCACGCGCAGGAAATAGATGACGACGCCGACGGCGAGCAGGGTCAGCAGCTCAAGCCACAGTTCGGCGGCCGTCATGCGGTGCGCGGCCAGCGCGTCGATGATGGCGCCCACGCGGCGCGGGATCCAGACGGTCAGTGTTGCCACGCCTGTCAGCATGACGGCGGCGGCGGCATACGCCGGCCAATGCTGACGCACGAAGCCGGCGATGAGCCTCGATAAACTCATGGTTACCTTTTGTTTTGAGTAATGGGGTGTCGCGGGGCGGAAGGGCGGGCACGCGGACGGAAAGTACGCGTAGGATACAACAAGGCGGAAAAGCGCGCTGTGGACGAGCACGCAAAAAACGGGCCGTAGCCCGTTGTTTTGCTGCGTCAGCGCCGTACGCGCGGCTTACTTGCGGCCGCTGCCTTTGCCGCCGCCCAGCATGTCGAGCTGTTTCGATGGCGTGCCCTTGGGCGCTGCCTTGGCTGCCGGCTTGGCGGCCGGCGCAGCGGCGTGCTTCACGGCGGCCTTGGCCACGGTCTTGCCGGCGGTGCTGGCCGGCTTGGCGGCCGGTTTGCTCGAAGGAAATGGTTTCGCGGCTGGCTTGGCCGGTGCTGGCGCGGCGGCTTTCGCTGGTGCCGCGGCGGGGGCAGGTGCGTGCTTGGCCGCTTCAGGCTTGGCTGCCGGTTTCGCTTCGACGGCTTTCACGGCGGGCTTGTCGGCGGCCTTCTCGGCAACCTTGGCAGGTGCTGCCGCCGGCTTGGCTGCCGGGGCGGCAACGGCGGCTGGCGCTGGCGCGGCCTTGGCGGCAGGCTTGGCTACGTCGGCCGGCTTGGCCACTTCGGCCGGCTTGGCGGCAACGGGCGCCGCTGCCGGCGCTGGTGCTGGCGCAGGTGCGACGACGGCCAGCGCGGGCTTGGCTGCGGCAGGAGCAGGAGCAGGAGCGGTTGCGGCGGCAGGGGTGGCCGCATCGAGGCGGGCCTTGGCCGAGGCCAGCAATTCCGCCTGGGTGCCCGAGGCGATGCCGAACAGCTGGCGGCTGTAGGCCAGCACGCTCTCGATGCTTGGCTGCGCCTGGCTGGTGCTGTAGCTGAAGAAGTCGCGCGGGTCCTGCGTGACCAGCAGGTGCTGCGCCGTTTCCGCCGTCTGCGAGATGGCGGCCTTGCCGGCGTTCAGGTTCAGGGCGATGATTTTTTCGGCGCTTTCAAAGACTTTGCTGGTCAGGAGGCTGAAGATTTGCAGCTGGTTTTCCAGTTGCGACTTGGCGGCGCTGGAAATGTGTTCAGGAAGCGGAAACATATTTACTCCTTTGTACGGATTAAAATGCTGGCAAAACGCTCTGCAAAATCCCGAAAACCAGAGTTGGCCGCGTTTTGTAAAGTGGGTAGCGTGCTGAATAGCTGATCATAGACTTTTTATGATGCAACGCAATATGAATATTCTAGCGGTGATTCGAGTTGGTTGAAAGTTATTTTCTCAAGGGCGTGCGCCGTGTGCCTGCGCTATTCATGCGCCTGGCGGCATTTGCGGGAAGTTTGCGCGCGCGCAAGGCGTTGCCAGAGAATCTATGGCTACGCTCTTGCCAGTGGCTGGTTTCTTGCACTGCAGCATCCGCGGGAAGTATATAAAATGGCAATTAGCTGGAAGCACCAGACACAGTCGTCAACCGAAGGAGTGTCCGCATGGACCTAGTCATCCGCAATGCCAGCCTGCCCGACGGGCGCCGCGCCATCGATATCGCCATCGAGGGCGGCCGCATCGCCGCCGTCGGCCCCGCCTTGCCCGTGACGGGCGCGCAAGAGATCGACGCCGCCGGCGACCTCGTCACGCCGCCCTTCGTCGATGCCCACTTCCACATGGACGCCACGCTCAGCTACGGCCTGCCGCGCGTGAATGCCTCTGGCACCCTGCTCGAAGGCATCGCCCTGTGGGGCGAGCTGAAACCGCAGCTGACGCAGGACGCGCTGGTCGAACGCGCCCTGCAGTATTGCGACTGGGCCGTGGCGCGCGGCCTGCTGGCCATCCGCTCGCACGTGGATATCTGCGACCCGCGCCTGCTGGCCGTCGAAGCGCTGCTCGACGTCAAGCGGCAGGTGGCGCCGTATCTCGATCTGCAGCTGGTGGCCTTTCCGCAGGACGGCATCCTGCGCAGTCCCGGCGCCTTCGATAATTTAAAACGCGCGATCGCCATGGGCGTCGACGTGGTGGGCGGCATCCCGCATTTCGAGCGCACCATGGCCGACGGCGCGGAATCCGTGCGCCTGCTGTGCGAATTTGCCTGCGAGCGTGGCCTGATGGTCGACATGCATTGCGACGAATCGGACGACCCGCTGTCGCGCCACATCGAAACCCTGGCCTTCCACAGCCAGCGCCTCGGCATGCAGGGCAGGGTGACGGGCTCGCACCTGACCTCCATGCACTCGATGGACAATTATTATGTGAGCAAACTGCTGCCCCTGATCCGCGAGGCGGGCGTGGCGGCCATCGCCAACCCCCTCATCAACATCACCCTGCAGGCGCGCCACGATACTTATCCGAAGCGGCGCGGCATGACGCGCGTGCCCGAGATGCTGGCCGCCGGCATTCCCGTCGCCTTCGGCCACGATTGCGTGATGGACCCGTGGTACAGCCTCGGTTCCGGCGACATGCTGGAAGTGGCGCACATGGGACTGCACGTGGCGCAGATGACGGGCCAGCAGGCGATGCACGAGTGCTTCCTGGCCGTTACCGAGACGCCGGCCGCCATCCTGGGCCTGGACGGCTACGGCATCGCGCCCGGCTGCCATGCCGATTTGCTGATCCTCGATTGCGGCTCCACGGTGGAAGCGCTGCGCCTGCGCGCGGCGCGGCGCCTGGTGCTGCGCCGGGGGAAAGTCGTCAGCGAGGCGCCGCGCGCGCAATCGCGCCTGCACCTGCCGGGGCGGCCCGACAGTGTGAACTTCCGCCTGGGGCGCTGATACAATCGGCCATCACTTGTCATTGGGAGCACCGCCTTGAAAGAAATTGATATCCGCCCGGCCAACGAAGCCGATTTCGACGCCATGTGGGCCATCTTCCAGGTCCTGGTGGCCGCTGGCGACACCTATACCTTCCCCGCCGATACCTCGCGCGAAGAGTGCCACGCCTACTGGTTCGGTCCCGGCGTGCAAAGCTTCGTCGCCGTGATGGGCAGCGAGCGCCTGCTGGGCATGTACAAGCTGGTGGCGAACCAGCCGGGCCATGGATCGCACGTGGCCAATGCCTCGTTCATGGTCGATCCCGCCGCGCAAGGCGTGGGCGTGGGCCGCCTGATGGGCGTGCACTGCATGGAAGAAGCGCGCCGCGCGGGCTACCTGGCGATGCAGTTCAACTTCGTCGTCAGCACCAACCTGGCCGCCGTCACCTTGTGGAAAAAACTGGGCTTCACGGTGGTCGCCACCCTGCCGCTGGCCTACCGCCACGCGCAGCTGGGCTATGTCGACGCCTACGTGATGTACCAGCTGCTGACCGACCCGATGCAGTGGCCGGCATGAGCGGCGCCATGACAACGCCGGTCACCGTCATCGAGACGCCCCGTCTGCGCCTGCGCACGGCCACGCTGGACGATGCGGCCTTCTACATGGAGCTGGTCAACGACCCGTCGTGGGTCGCCAACATCGGCCAGCGCAACATCCACACGCTGGAAGCGGCCCGCGCGGCGCTGGAGTCGGGACCGATGGCGCAGTTCCGCGAACACGGTTATTCGCTGTACATCGTCGAACGCCGCAGCGATGGCGCGCCCGTTGGCATGGCCGGCCTGGTGCGCCGCGACAGTCTGCCCGGTCCCGATATCGGCTATGCCGTGCGCCCCGCCTACTGGGGCCAGGGCTATGCCTGGGAAGCAACGGCCGCCATCGTGCGGCATGCGCAGCACGTGCTGCGCATGCCCACCCTGTACGGCATCACCTCGCTGCAGAACCAGGCGTCGATCAATCTGCTCAACAAGCTGGGGCTGCGCTTCGAGCGCTTTACGCGCCGCCAGCCGGATGGCAAGGATACGAATGTCTACCGCCGCGATTTTCGTCTGAATTGAATGGACAAGGCGTATCGTCAGGCTGAAAAATAGTATTTAAAATCTGGCCGCTTTTGTAGTGGTGGCGCGCAGTCTTTGTTTTTATAGTTGGCATACCGGTGGAAGACCGCCGGACTATAAAAACTGGAGACTCGTGATGAAAATCGTTACTGCTATTGCATGGGGCGGCATCATGTCCGCCGCCTGCGCGTCGATGCCGGCGGCATTGGCGCAAAGCTGCTCGGTGCCCGTCCTCAAGGTGCTGGCGCAAAAAAGCCTGGGCCTGACCGTGATGGAAAAGACCCTGGCCGAGTATGAAAAGAAAAACGGCACCAAGGTGCAGATCAGCTATTTCGGCGAAAACGACCGCCGCTCCAAGGCCAGGCTCGACGCTTCCACCAAGGCCGGCTCCTACCAGATCTATTACATCGACGAAGCCAACGTGGCTGAATTTGCCACGGCCGGCTGGGTCGTCCCCCTGCTCAAATACCTGCCCAAGGATGCCGATTACGACGACTTCCTACCGGGCCGCCGCGCCGTCGCCTCGTACAAGGGCGTGGCGTATTTCGCGCCCCTGATCGGCGGCAGCGACTTCCTGTTCTACCGCCGCGACCTGCTGGAAAAGGCCGGCATCGCCGTGCCGAAGACGCTCGACGAACTGGTCGCCGCCGTGAAAAAACTGAACAACCCGCCGAACGTGTATGGCTGGGCGGCGCGGGGCCAGCGCGGCTCGGGCATGAATGTGTGGCGCTGGGCGCCGTTCATGCTGGCCGCCGGCGGCAAGTGGGAAAACAATGGCGTGCCGGCCTTCAATTCGCCGCAGGCGGTAAAGGCCACCACCCTGTACCGCGAGCTGTTCAAGTATTCGCCGCCGGGCGGCGCCACCTACGACTGGAGCAATGCGCTCGAAGCGTTCAGGTCGGGCAAGGTAGCGTTCATGATCGAATCGACGCCGTTCGCCGACTGGATGGAAGACCCGAAAAAATCCTCGGTGGTCGACAAGGTGGGCTATGTGCGCCCGCCGTCGCCGCTGCCATCGGCCGCGTATGGCCACGGCCTGGCCATCTCCGCCACGGGCGCGAAGGATGAATGCACGCGCCAGGCAGCCGGCAAGTTCATCGCCTGGGCCACGGGCAAGGAGCAGGAACAGGCGCGCCTGAAGGACAACGTCTTCAGCGACTACAACCGCAGCAGCACCATCGCCAGCGAGTACTTCCGCAAGCACGTCAAGCCGCAGATCCAGGCGGGCCTGACGGACACCACGCCCGTCTCGCGCGTCACCATCTGGCCGAGCCCCGAGTGGCCGGACATCGGCGACAACCTGGGCGTCGTGCTGGAAGAAGTGTTTACGGGCACGCGCGGCGACGTGCAAAGCGCGCTCGATGAGGCGAACGAGTACGCGACGGAAGTGATGCAGCGGGCCAGCAAGCGTAAATAAGCCCATATCGCCAACGACTCCACCAGCTAAAACCTGGGGTCAGACCCGACGGGTCTGACCCCAGCTCTTGCTTTTGGGGTAACGCCAGCGCTTGTCCGTTCTCGTTTGAAAGCCATGACCATGCCACACTCCATCCGTAAAAAACGCCACACCTGGCTGCCGGCCGTCTTTCTGACGCTGCCGCTGCTGGTCCTGCTGATCCTGGGCCTGGTGCCCAGCATCGCCGCCATCAACCTGGCCCTGCAAAACCGCGTGCTGCGCTACAGCGACAGCGACTACGTCGGCTTCGCCAATTTCATCCGCCTGTTCGGCGACCGCCGCTTCCTCAATGCCGTGCAGGTATCGGCCATCTGGGAAGTGGTCACCGTGGCCGGCTCGCTGCTCGTCGGCGTGCTGCTGGCCGTGTTCCTGTTCGAGAAAGTCAAGGGACGCACGCGTGACGTCATCGCACTGCTCTTGATCGTGCCCGTGCTGCTGCCGCGCGTCTCGGCCGCCTTCATCTGGAAGTTCATGTATTCGCCGCTGATGGGCATCCTCAACTGGCTGCTCGAATGCGTGGGCCTGGGCGGCACGGCCTTGCTGTCCGACCCTGCCACGGCCCTGTACGCGGTGGCGCTGGTCGATATCTGGCAGTGGGGGCTGTTCTTCGGCGCCGTCATCCTGAAGCTGCTGGAAACTCTGCCCGCCGAACCGCTGGAAGCGGCGCGCCTCGATTACGCCAGCACGCTCCAGGTGTATGCCTACATCGCGCTGCCCATGCTGAAGGTGCCGATCATGAGCCTCGTGTTCATCAAGATGGTCGAGTCGCTGCGCTCGTTCGACCTGATCTACGTGATGACCAAGGGCGGCCCCGGCATCTCCACCGAAACGCTGGACATGTACGCGTATGCGCAAGGCATCGGCCTGATGGGCAAGGTGTCGTACGCGTCCAGCATGGCCGTGCTGATGATGCTGGCCACGACTGTCATCTTCACCTTACTCTGGAAGCGGGTCGCCAAATGGGAAAATTAACTATGGCGCGCGGCGTTGGCGCCGTCACCACCACCGCCATCACCACCGTAATTATCCTGGTGGCGCTGTTCCCCATCCTGTGGGCCGTGCTCAATTCCTTCAAGGAGCTGATGGACATCGTCACGCCCGTGCCGCGCTTTTTCTTCAGCCCGACCCTGGCCAACTACCAGCAGGTGCTGGCCAGCCCCGAGGTACTCACGGGACTGGGCAACAGCGTGGCCATCGTCGGCGTGGCCGTGTTGCTGGGCGCCGTGCTCGGTGTGCCGGCCGCGTATGCGATCGCCCGCTATCCGATTCCGGCGAAGAAGGATATCCAGTTCTTCCTGCTCTCCCTGCGCTTTTTGCCGCCCGTGGCCGTCGCCATTCCGCTGATCTCGATCTGGATCGACCTGGGCCTGTACGACTCGCGCCTGTCGATGGTGGTGACGTATCTGCTGGTGACCCTGTCGACCATCATCTGGCTGTCGATTCCCGCCTTTGCCCGCATCCCGAAGGAGATCGAGGAAGCGGCCGCGCTGGATGGCTATGGCCCCTACCAGGTGTTCTGGCACGTGGCCTTGCCGGTAGCGTCGAAGACCCTGATGGGCGGCATCGTCTTCAGCTTCGTGCTGGTCTGGAATGAACTGATGATCGCGCTGGCGCTCACCTCGTCGAAAAGCATGACCCTGCCCGTGGTGGCGTCGGCGTTTACCTCGATGGGCCAGGAAGTGCCGTGGGGCGTGGTGAACGCTTCCACCGTGCTGCTGGCGCTGCCGCCGCTGCTGTTCGTCGGCATCCTGGGACGGCTGCTCAACTCCATGCTCAAACATAAATAAGGAATTCATCATGCAAGCACTCGTACTGGAACAGGCGGAAAAAATCACCTTGCGCGACATCGACATGCCGCTCGTCGTCGGCCCGCGCGACGTGAAGATCAGGATTCATACTGTCGGCATCTGCGGCAGCGACGTGCATTACTTCAAGCACGGCAAGATCGGCCCCTTCGCCGTCGAAGCGCCGATGGTGCTCGGCCACGAAGCGTCCGGCGTGGTGGCGGAAGTAGGGGGGGAGGTGACGCATTTGAAAGCGGGCGACCGCGTCTGCATGGAGCCGGGCGTGCCGCAGTTCGACTCGCCGGCCACCATGCGCGGCCTGTACAACCTCGACCCGGCCGTGCGTTTCTGGGCCACGCCGCCCATCCACGGTTGCCTCACGCCGTACGTCGTGCATCCTGCCGCGTTTACCTTCAAGCTGCCCGACAACGTCAGCTTCGGCGAAGGCGCCATCGTCGAGCCGCTGGCCATCGGCCTGCAGGCGGCCAAGAAGGCGGCCATCAAGCCGGGCGACGTGGCGGTAGTCATCGGCGCCGGCACCATCGGCGCGATGACTGCGCTGGCCGCGCTGGCGGGCGGCTGCTCGCGCGTGATCCTGGCCGACCTGGTGCCGGAAAAGCTGGCCCTGTTCGCCGATAACGCCGCCGTGACCACGGTCGATGTGCGCCAGGCCAGCCTGGCCGACACGGTGCGCGCGCTGACGGATGGCTGGGGCGCCGACATCGTCTTCGAGGCCAGCGGCAGCATGCGCGCCTACGACAATATCGTCGACCTGCTGTGCCCCAACGGCTGCCTGGTGCTGGTCGGCATGCCGCCCGAGAACGTCCCTTTCGATATCGTCGCCATCCAGGCCAAGGAAGTGCGCATCGAATCGGTGTTCCGCTACGCGAACATCTTCCCGCGCGCGATCGCCTTGCTCGCCTCGGGCAAGATCGACGTGAAGCCCTTCATTTCGCGCACCTTCGGCTTTGCCGACGGCGTGCAGGCGTTCGAGGAAGCGGCCAAGGGCCATCCGCGCGACGTCAAGATACAAATCGAACTGGCAGGAGACTGATCATGGCAAACATCGCCTGCAGGCAGCTGCACAAGACCTATGACCAGAAGACGGCCGTGCTGCAGCCGTTCGACCTGGAAATCGATGACGGCGAATTCATCGTGCTGCTGGGGCCTTCGGGCTGCGGCAAGTCGACCCTGCTGCGCATGATCGCGGGCCTGGAAGACATCAGCGGCGGCGAGCTGTTGATCGGCGGCGCCATCGTCAACGATTTGCCGCCGCGCGCGCGCAATGTGGCGATGGTGTTCCAGAACTACGCGCTGTATCCGCACATGACGGTGTACGACAACATCGCTTTCGGTTTACGGCGCCTGAAGGTGCCGAACGACGAGATCGAGCGCCGCGTGCGCGAGGTGGCGGCCATCCTCAGCCTGGACAGCCTGCTGGAACGCAAGCCGCGCGCCATGTCGGGCGGCCAGCAGCAGCGCACGGCCATCGCGCGCGCCATGATCAAGACGCCGCAGGTGTTCCTGTTCGACGAACCGCTGTCGAATCTGGATGCCAAGCTGCGCGCGCAGCTGCGCGCCGACATCAAGCGATTGCACCGGCGCCTGCGCACCACCACCCTGTACGTCACGCACGACCAGTTGGAAGCCATGACCCTGGCCGACCGCGTGGTGCTGATGAAGGGCGGGCATATCGAACAGATCGGCACGCCGGCGGAACTGTACAACCATCCGCGCACCCTGTTCGCGGCAGGGTTCATCGGCACGCCGGCCATGAACTTCATCGATGGCGTCGTCGAAAAAGACGGCGGCCAGACGGTGCTCGTGTGCGCCGGCTACCGCTGGCCATTGACGTCGCCCCGCTTCGCGGCGCTGCAGGCGGGGGCGCGCGTGGTGTTCGGTTTGCGGCCGAATCACTTGCGCGCGGCGCAGGAGCAGGAGCAGCCAGGCACGCATGGCCTGGCGTGCGTGATCGACCTGGTCGAGCTGCTGGGCGCCGAAGCGCTGATCAGCTTCCAGTGCGGCGCCTTGAGCCTGTCCGCCCTGCTGCCGGCGAATGCGGCCAACAGCGCGGCGCAGGTGGGCCAGACCCTGGCGCTGGCCTTCGATGAAGAGCACATGCACCTGTTCGACGCCGACAGCGGGCTGGCCGTGGCGGTCAGTGCTCAGCTAAGTGGTTAGAATAGCTGGCAACGAGACCGCGCAAGGGAACTGCCGTGACGCCTGACCTGGAACTGATCCACAAACCGATCCACGAATCGTTTCGCGCGTGGGCGCACGGCTTTCCGCACACCGTGGCGAAATGGCATTTTCATCCCGAGTACGAACTGCACTTCATCATCACATCGAACGGCAAATTTTTTATCGGCGACCATATCGGCAGTTACGGGGCGGGCAATCTGATCTTGACAGGGCCGAACCTGCCGCATAACTGGGTCAGCGAACTGCCGGAAGGCGTGGTGCTGCCCGAGCGCGACCTGGTGCTGCAGTTTTCCAGCGATTTCATCGAACGTTGCGCGCTGCTGTTCCCGGAAATGGCGCCCCTGAAAAGCCTGCTGGGCGAGGCCGCCAGGGGCTTGCAGTTTCCCGATGCGCTGGGCCTGCGCCTGGTGCCGCTGATGAAGGAATTGACGACGGCGCAGGGCTTGCGCCGCGTCGAACTGTTTACGCGCTTGTTCGGCGAACTGTGCGACTGCCGCGAGCGGCGGCCCCTGGCCAGCGTCAGCTACCTGGCGCAGGCGGGACGCTACATGTCGTCGACCATCAACCTGGTGCTGGCCTACATCAAGCAGAACATCACGCTCGATTTTTGCGAGCAGGACGTGGCCGACGTGGCGGAGATGAACACCTTGAAATTCACGCGTTTCTTCCGCAAGCACACGGGCACGTCCTTCATTCAATACGTGAACCAGGAGCGCATCGCGCTGGCCTGCGAGCTGCTGATGAACACGGACATGAAGGTCACCGATATCTGCTACCGCACGGGATTCAACAACCTCTCCAATTTCAACCGCCAGTTTTTGGCGCACAAGCAGATGTCGCCGTCGAAGTTCCGCTCCTGCCTGCTGATGAACATGCCCGAGCCGTCCGGCGACGGCCATTCTTAACTCTCTTTTGGAATCAAATGACTTATCTCGGTATCGATATCGGCACTTCCGAAGTCAAGGCCATCCTCACCGATGACGCGCAGACCATCCTTGCCAGCAGCGGCGTGACCCTGCGTGTCTCCAGCCCCCATCCCGGCTGGTCGGAACAGAATCCCGAAGACTGGTGGCACGCCACCCTGGACGTGATCGCCGCCATCCGCGCTGCGCAGCCGGTGGCGTTTTCCGGCTTGCGCGGCATCGCCCTGTCGGGCCAGATGCATGGCGCCACGCTGCTCGACAAGCAACAGCACGTGCTGCGCGCGGCCATGCTGTGGAACGACACGCGCGCCTTTGCCGAATGCGTGGAACTCGAGGCGCTGGTGCCCGAGTCGCGCGCCATCACGGGCAACCAGGCCATGCCCGGTTTCACGGCGCCCAAGCTGCTGTGGCTGCAAAAGTACGAGCCGTCGCTGTTCCGCGCCACGGCCAAGGTCTTGCTGCCCAAGGATTACGTGGCGCTGCGGCTGACGGGCGAGTATGTGTCCGACATGTCCGACGCTTCCGGTACCCTGTGGCTGGACGTGGCCAGGCGCGACTGGTCCGAGCGCATGCTGGCGGCCACCGGCCTCACGCGCGAGCACATGCCGCGCCTGGTCGAAGGCAGCGCCGCCGCCGCGCAGGTGCGGCCCTCGCTGTGCCAGGAATGGGGCATCGCGCACGCGGTGGTGCTGGCCGGCGGTGCGGGCGACAACGCCGCGGCGGCTGTCGGCCTGGGCGTGGTGGAGCCGGGCGCCGGCCTGCTGTCGCTGGGGACCTCGGGCGTGCTGTTCGCCGGCAGCGACGGCTTCGCGCCCAATCCCGCCCAGGGCGTGCACGCGTTCTGCCATTGCCTGCCCGAGCGCTGGCACCAGATGAGCGTGATCCTCAGCGCCGCGTCCAGCCTCAGCTGGGTGGCGCGGCTGACGCAGTCGAACGACATCGGCGAATTGGTGGCGCTGGCGGAAAATGTCGAGGCGCGCACGGCCCCCGTCTTCCTGCCTTACCTGAGCGGCGAGCGCACGCCGCACAATGACGCTTCCGCGCGCGGCGTGTTTTTCGGTTTGTCGACAGAGCACGGGCGCGCGGAACTGGCCTACAGCGTGATGGAAGGCGTGGCCTTTGCCATGGCCGACGGCAATGCGGCCCTGCGCAGCGCCGGCACGCATCTGGAAGAGGCATCGTTCGTCGGCGGCGGCTCGCGCAGCCGCTTCTGGGCGCAACTGTGCGCGAATGCCTCGGGCTTGCAGGTGCTGCGCCACGACCATGGCGTGGCCGGCGGCACCCTGGGCGCGGCGCGCCTGGCGCAGATGGCGGCGACGGGCTTGCCGCCCGCGCAGGTGTGCATGCGCCCGGCCGTGCAGGAAACGGTGGCGCCGCAGGCGTGCGGCGTGCTGGACGAGCGCCTGGCCCGCTACCGGCGTTTGTATCCGCTGCTGCGCGAGGAGTTCGCGGGCGCGGCGGCGGCGCGCTGACGGGGCCGGCAAGATTGCCTGCCGGACCATGCTGTGGGCGCGGGAATATGGCCAGACAGTCAATCTTCCCGTGTAATTTGTTGTTTCTATGTTGAAAGTGTTTCTCTAGCGAAAGCGCCGCTTGGTTTTTCACGGGGCACGCCGCATGATTTCTCTATTCGGTGAGAATTGGATAGATTTGGCGGCGTCTTTGTTGCCATCCTGTTCTTGCCGCCGGGAGAAACACATGCAACTCGCGAATCTGAAAATCTCCGTCCGCCTGGGTCTGTTGGGCGCCTTCTTCTTTCTTGCGCTGGTGTTCGTCGGCGCGCGCGGCTGGAGCGCGCTCGACGCGGCCAGCGCGCGCGGCAACGAAGCCATGCAGCGCTCCGTGGCCCTGACGGAAGCCGTCGACGCGGCGCGCAGCGCGCAGGTGGAATTCAAGATCCAGGTGCAGGAATGGAAAAACATCCTGCTGCGCGGCGGCGATGCGGCCGCCTTCCAGCGCTACCGCGAAGCGTTCGTCGCCAGCGGCGCGCAGACGCGCAAGGAATTGAAAGGCCTGCAGGCCATGATGGGGGCGCTGAAACTCGACACGGCGCCCGTGGAGCATGCGCTGCAGGCGCACGATGCGCTCGGCGTGAGCTACCTGGCGGCGCTGCAAAAGTATGATGGTGCGCGCGCCGACAGCGCCCAGACGGTCGATGCGCTGGTCAAGGGCATGGACCGTGAACCGACGCGCCAGATCGACGCCATCGTCGCGGCCATCGGCAAGCAGTCGCACAGCCTGATGGCGCAGATGAAGGAGCAGGATGACGCCGCGCACCGCAGCGCCAGCATCGTCATGCTGGCCACCGTGCTGGTGACCCTGGTGGTCGGCAGCGTCACCGTGTGGTGGCTGATCCGCAGCATCACCGTGCCGCTGGGTGCGGCCGTCGGCATCGCCCAGCAAGTGGCGGCCGGCGACCTGCGCGACGTGGTGGCCGACGGCAGCCGCGATGAAATCGGCGACCTGCTGCGGGCCCTGAAAGCGATGAGCGGCAACTTGGCCGCCATCGTCGGCAGGGTGCGCGCCGGCACGGACGCCATCGCCATGGCGTCCGGTGAAATCGCCAGCGGCAATATGGACCTGTCCTCGCGCACGGAGGAGCAGGCCAGTTCGCTGGAAGAGACGGCCGCCTCGATGATCGAGCTGACCACCACCGTGCGGCAGAATAACGACAACGCCGGCCAGGCGCGCCAGCTGGCCGGCGGCGCGTCCGACGTGGCGCAGCGGGGCGGCGCGGCCGTGGCGCAGGTGGTGCAGACCATGAACCATATCAATGCCTCCTCGAAGCGCATCGTCGACATCATCGCCGTCATCGACGGCATCGCCTTCCAGACGAATATCCTGGCCCTGAACGCGGCCGTGGAAGCGGCGCGCGCGGGCGAGCAGGGACGCGGCTTCGCCGTCGTGGCCAGCGAAGTGCGCAGCCTGGCGCACCGCTCGGCCGCGGCGGCCATGGAAATCAAGCAGCTGATCGGCGAATCCGTGCGCACGGTGGAAGAGGGCAGCGTGCTGGCCGGCCAGGCGGGGCGCACGATGGATGAGGTGGTGAGCAGCGTGCAGCGCGTGAACGCCATCATCGGCGAGATCGCCGTGGCCAGCGTGGAGCAGCGCGACGGCATCGAGCAGATCAGCATCGCCATCAGCCAGATGGATGGCGTGACGCAGCAGAACGCGGCCCTGGTGGAGCAGGCCGCCGCCGCCGCGGACGCGCTGCAGCAGCAGGCGGCCAGCCTGGCCGACGCCGTCAGCATCTTCAAGCTGCACGGGACGCTCGGTGTGGCGCTACCTGCCGGCGCCGCCTTGGCCCGCACGCTGTCGCTGGCCTGAAACAGGCATGCCCTGCGCCGCTTGATGCCAGTCAAGCGGCGCTTGATCAGGCAAATATCGCGCCGAAATTCTTATACTATTTCCTTTCAGCATGTATCTGCGCCCGGCCGCATGGCGCGTGTTGCAAAGGAAAACCATGTCCCGTACTTTCCGCCTGCCGGGTGACGCATGACGGCGCTGCTGCTGGCGCTGTGCCTGTGCCTGTGCCTGGCCGTGACGCTGAGCGTGCTGCTGGCCAGCCAGTGGCAGGCGGCGCGCATGTGGCGCATGCGCCATGCGACCGGCGCGGTGCTGCAGGCGGCGCAGGCGCAGCGCATGGCCGATGCGCTGGCGCTGCTGCATGCATTGCCGGCGGCCATCGTCGGCACCGACCACGACGGCGTGGTGCAGTACCTCAATCCCCGTGCCAGCGCCATGGGGGGCTTGCTGGGCGACGATGGCCTGGGCCAGCCCGTGACCGAGCTGCTGCCGCTGTTCCATGACGGCACGCCCATCGATGCGGCGCGCCAGGTGCGCGACTGCGTGGCGCGCCAGGAAGTGCTGGAGGTGGCGCGCGGCGCGGTGCTGCTGCGCCATCTCGACGGCAAGCGCATCGACGTGCAGTACAGCTGCGCGCCGCTGGCGCAGGGCGGCGCGGTGCTGCTGCTGCACGATGTGTCGGCCCGCCGGCGCGCCGAGCAGCAGCTGGAATTCATCGCCCACCACGATGGCTTGACGGGACTGCCGAACCGCCTGCATTTCCAGATCCGCTTCGAGCACGGCATCGCCTACGCGCGCCGCCACCAGGGTTTGCTGGCCGTGCTGTTCGTCGACATCGACCGCTTCAAATCCATCAACGACAGCCTGGGGCACGACGTGGGCGACCAGGTGCTGACGGAGTTCGCGCGCCGGGTGCAGCAGTGCGTGCGCAAGGTCGATACGGTGGCGCGCCAGGGCGGCGACGAATTCATCATCCTGCTGACGGAACTGCGCACGGCGCACGATGCCGAGCGGGTGGCCGAAAAAATCGTCGCCGCCATCGCCGCACCCTTCGTCATCGGCGAGTACAGCCTGTCGGTGGCGGCCAGCGTGGGCGTGGCCCTGTACCCGGACGACGACGACGACGTCAATGCGCTGATCGAAAAGGCCGACCTGGCCATGTATGCGGCCAAGCGCCACGCGCCCGGTACCTGTCTGCGCTATGCCGCGCGCATGCAGACGCAGACGTATTCGCGCACCATCCTCGAGACGGCCCTGCGCCACGCGCTCGAACGCGATGAATTCGTCCTGTTCTACCAGCCGCGCATGGACTTGAGGAAGCGCAGGATCACGGGCGTGAAGGCGCTGCTGCGCTGGAAGCACCCGGAACTGGGCCTGATGATGCCGCTCGACTTCTTGCCGGTGCTGGAGGAAAGCGCCCTGATCCTGCCGGTGGGAGCGTGGGTGATGGCCACGGCGGTGGAACAGGCGCGCAGCTGGATCGCGCAGGGGCAGATGCTGACGGTGTCCGTCAGCCTGTCGGCGCGCCAGTTCTACCAGCGCGATATTGCGCGCAATTTCGCTGCGGCGCTGGAGGCGGCCGGCGTGCCGGGCCATTGCATCGAGCTGGAAATCGCCGCCGGCATCCTGATCGACAGCAACCAGAACTGCGAATTGATACTGCGCCAGTTCCGCCAGCTGGGCATGGCGATCGCCATCAGCGATTTCGGCACGGGCGACGCGTCGCTCACTTACCTGAAACGCTTTCCCACGGATGCCGTGAAGATCGAAAAGTGCTTCGTCGACGACCTGGGCAAGCCGGGCGGCGACGGCGCCATGGTGCGCGCCATCGTGGCGATGGCGCGCACGCTGGGCTTGCGCACCATCGCCGGCGGCGTGGAAAGCGGCGAGCAGCTGGAACTGCTGGCCGAGATGGGCTGCGACGAGGCGTTCGGCTATTTTCTCGGCCGCGCCATGGCACCCGAGGGCATCGAGGAGCTGCTCAACTTGCCTAGCCCGGCGTGACGGACAGTGCCGCCAGCAGCACGGCGGCCAGCAGGGCGGCCACGCCGATCACGCGCGCCAGGCGCATGGCCTGGTGGGGCGCGTAGGGTAGCAGCCAGATCAGCAGCAGACCGCAGCCCGTCAGGCTGCCGATCCAGCAGACGAGGCCATAGCCGCCGCCGGCGAGGTGCATGGCCCAGGCCAGTCCGGCCGCCAGCGCCAGCCAGCCCGTCCACCGCAGGCGGCGGCGCAGCGGGGCGGGCGGTTCGGTGCCGCGCCCGTGCAGGTCGGCGTAGTGGCGGTCCATGGCCAGGCATAGCGACGACAGGCCCGCGTAGCACAGGGCGAAGACAAGAAAATTCGCGAGGAAGTTCGACAGCAGCTCCATCACGCGGCCTCCATCGTCTGCGCCGGTTTCACGGGGGCCACCTTGGCCGCCTTCACGGGCAGCGGCTTCAATTTGAACGCCGCATACGCGAGGCCCAGGCCCAGCACCAGCACCACCAGGTCAAAGGCGGCCACCGCCACGGGGCCGCGGCCGAGGAACAGGGTCACGCCCAGGTGCGCATCGCTCGTGAAGACATTCAGCACGGGCAGCGCCGCCAGCAGGAAGGCGCCGGCGGCCAGCTGCATGCGCCACATGGCGCGCGACGGGCGCAGCTGGGCGATGATGGCGGCCAGGGCCCAGGCGCCGAAGAAGCAGGCGATTTCCTCTTGCGGCCGGTCTTCCATCGCCACCGGCAGCAGGCGGTTGGCCCAGAAATAGGCGCCGAAGGCGATCGGGATGCCGGCGATGGCGCCGATGTTGAGCGCTTCCACCAGGCGCAGGCCGAAGCTGGCGCGCTTGCCGGCGGCCAGCGCCTTGGCCTGCTTCTGGCGCGTCTTGACGGCCCACAGCAGGGCGCCCGTGGCGACCATGGCGCAGCCGGCCAGGCCGGAGAGGAAGAACAGGGCGCGCAGCAGCGGTCCGCCGAAATGCGCGACGTGCAGGCCGACCATCACGCCGTGCGTGGCGGCGGCGCCTGGCTGCGCGTTTCCATCGGTCGACAGCAGCTTGCCGGACACGCCGTCAAATTCCATCGACGGCTGCTTCGACGACATGTTGCGTCCGCCCGCGCGCGTCAGCGTGATGGTGGCCTTGGCGTCGCCCGGGTGGTTGACGGAGATGCGCTCGACCTTGCCGCCCCATTGCTGTTCCGCCTGGCGCACGAGCGGCGCGATCGGCGTCAGCGGCGCGGCCACGCCGGCCGGCTTGCTGTCGCCCGAGCGGCCGGGAAAGGCTTCGGCGAAGAAGGCGTCCTGGTCGCCCTTGTAGGCGGCCGTGGCGCCGGACGGCATGTACAGGAACATCAGGGTGACCAGGCCCGTGTAGGTGATCATGATGTGGTAGGGCAGGGCCAGCACGGCCGTCACATTGTGTGCGTCGAGCCACGAGCGCTGACCCTTCTTCGGCCGGAAGGTGAACAGGTCCTTGAAGATGCGCTTGTGCGTGACGATGCCGCTGATGATGGAGACGAACATGAACATGGCGCAGAAACCCACGATCCAGCGGGCCCAGATGGCCGGCATGTAGTGCAGGTCGAAATGCAGGCGGTAGAGGAATTCGCCGCCCCGCGTCTCGCGCGGCTTCGATAGCACCTCGCCCGTGGCCGGATCGGCTTTTTCGCTATGAAAATTGCCGCGCCGTCCGCGTTTCTTTTCGCCGGGCTTCGAAGGCTTGCTCCAGCCCAGCTGCGTGGCGGGGCTGCGCTCGCCGGGCAGGCTGATGAACCAGCGCGTGGCGCCTTCGGCCCGCTCCTGCATCGCCTGCTGCGCGACCTTGGCCGCTTCCTCGGTGCTCACTTCGCTGGCGGCGGCGCCGTGCAGCTCGGGCTGCATCCACAAGGTGATTTCATTGCGGTAGTAGCTGGCCGTGCCGGCGCAAAACACCAGCAGCAAGATCCAGCAGACGAGCAGGCCGGACCAGGTGTGCAGCCATGCCATCGACTGGCGGAAACCTTCTTTCATGCGAGACTCCAGGATAGTGCGCCCATCGACTGCAGGATGGTGGCGATGACGGCGGCCGGAATCAGGAGACCCAGCCAGGCGCGCAGGGCGCTGCGCGTGGCGAAGACCCACATCACGGCGCAGGTGTAGACGGCAAACGACAGCAGGGTGGCTGTCATGACGGCTTCGGAACGGGCCATGGGCAGGCTCACCGACAGCAGCATGGTGACCAGCGCGGCCAGCACGTAGCCGCCAGCGATGGCGGCCACGCTGCGCGACGCCACGCCGAGGCGGTACATGACCCCGGCGGAGAGCCGCAGGCGCGGCATTTTAATGATGACAGGCGCTTGCATGGTCAGTCGTGGTCCTTGCTCGGCGGCTGGGCCGGGCCGGCCGGCAGCGGCGTCACGCCGTGCGGCTGCACCAGGCTCAGGGTGGTCACGAACATGGCCTTGTCATACGCTTGCGTGCCGCGCTGTCCTGCCGTCTTGTCCGTGTGCTGCACTTCCAGCACATACGTGCCTTGCCATGGCAGCGCGAAGCTGACCAGGCCTTGCGCATCGCTCCACGCTTCCTTGCCCCAGCCCGACTGCACCACGGCGTTGACCTTGGCCTGCGCCAGCGGCTTGCCCTGGTAGCTGACCTGGAACTGTCCCGGCGTGCCGGTGGGGACCAGGTCCAGGGTCAACGCGGGTGCTTGCGCCTTGCCGTCGGCGATCAGGCGCGCGGCCGGCACCCACACGGTGCGCGTGGTCTTGCCATCCTTTTTCTCTTCCCACGACGGGTAGGCGTTTTCCTCGACGATGATGCTTTCGCCGGCGCCCACCTTGCCATTGAGGAGGAAGGCGCCGGCCGTCTTGCTTGCCTGCAGCGGCTGCGCGCCCTTGGCCGACAGCCACGTCACGTTCTTGATGCTGAACTTGTCCAGCAGGCCGGGCGACGCTTCGCGCAGGTTGTCGCCGAATTCGCCGAAGTACACGCTGGCCGCCTTGCCGTCCTGCTGCAGCCAGATCTGGTGCGCGCTGGCGCTGCCGCAGGCGAGGGCCGCGCCCAGCAGGGCGGTGGCGAGGGCGCCGGGGCGCGCGATGGAAGCGATGTGCATGGTGTATCCCTTATCTTGCTTATCTTGTTATGTGAGTGGAAAAAACGGCCGACGGTGCATCAATACTGGTAGCGCAGGTTCAGCGCCACGTTGCGCGGCTCGCCGTAATAGCCGCCGTTATAGAAGCCCACGCGGCGGAAATACGTCTTGTCGAACAGGTTGTTGACGTTCAGGCTGGCCGACAGTTTCGGGCTGATCTGGTAGCGCGCCATCAGGTTGGCCAGCACGTAGCTGCCCTGGCTGACGCGGATCTTGCTCTTGTTCGGCAGGGTGGCCATCGTCCAGATCTCGCTCTGCCAGTTCAAGCCGCCGCCGATGGTCAGGTTCTGCAGCTCGCCCGGCAGGCGGTAGATGGTCGAGACGCGCAGCATGTTGGTCGGCTGGATGGTGTTGGTCACCACGCCCTTGCCCGTCTTCGAGCTGCTGTGCGTGTAGCCGGCGAACAGCTGCCAGCCGCGCAAGGGGCTGCCCGACACTTCCGCTTCGTAACCTTTGCTTTTCGTGCCCTTGCCCGTGGATATATACGGACGGCTGCCATCCGGCAGCACGAAGGTCGGCGGCACCGACTTGTCTTCCTCGCCCAGGTTGTCCTGCTTCGCTTCATACACGGCGAACGAGGCATTGACGGCGCTGTCGAGGAATTCGCTCTTCACGCCCGCTTCCACGTTGCTGCCCGTGATCGGGTCGAGGAAGGCGTTGTTCTTGTCCTTCAGGTTTTGCGGCTTGAACAGGTCGGTATAGCTGGCGTACAGCGACGTGCTCTTGCTCACGTCGAGCACCACACCAGCGTATGGCGTGACGACATCGTCCGTTTTATATGCGGAGCTGCGCTTGACGAAACGGCCCCCGGTGTCGTAACGGTCGTTATACGTTTCCCACCTCGACACGCGCGCGCCGGCCAGCAGCTTGACGCTGTCCGCGACGTTGATGCGCGTGGCGATGAAGGCGCCCGACTGTTTCGTGGTGGCGACGTCCCGCGCGCCCGTGCGCGTGAGCGCCGGCTCGGGCACGTCGCCCGTCCAGTTGCGGAAGTCGGGGATGGTGGTGGCGAACGGCAGCGGATCGGGCAGCAAGGTTTCATTCGTCGTGCCCGTGCGCTTCCAGCCGTTCACGCCCAGCACCAGGTCGTGCCGGCGGCCGAACAGGGGAAAGCTGCCATTGGCCGACAGGTCGAAGTTGTCCTGCTTTTCATCGTAGGGGAAGGCGCCGCTCCAGACTTCCAGGCCGCTGCCGTCGCGTTTCGGATAGCCGCTGCCGCCGTAGAACAGCTTGCCGTTCGAGGAGCTGTCCAGGCGCCCGTAGGCGGCCTTGAGCTTCCAGTCGCTGGCGAAGCGGTGTTCGAGGTAGACGTACTTGTTCTGGAACTCGCGCTCCCAGCTGCTCCATTTGGCCGCCATATTGAACGAGCGGGGCATGTTGGCCGGCGTGCCGTCCGCGAAGAACAGGGGCGTGGTGCCCCAGCTCGTGCCTTTCGGCGTGTTCTTTTGATAGTCGATGCCGGCCGTCAGCAACGTTGCAGGCGTCAGGTCCGCCTCGACGATGACGGCGCCCGCCAGCTTGCGTTCCTTGTACAGGTCCATGTAGGAATGACGGTTCTGGCCGGCCACGACGACGCGCCCGCGAATGCTGCCGTCCGCATTCAACGGTGCGCTGATGTCGCCTTCGAGCCGCACCTTGCTCCACGAACCGATGGTCAGGCCGGCCGAGGCGGAAAATTCCTTGCCGGGACGCTTGTGCAGCATGTTGATGGTGGCCGACGGGTCGCCATTGCCGCTGACCAGGCCCGTGGCGCCGCGCACGATTTCGATGCGGTCATAGATGGCCGTGTCGAACAGCGCGTTCGACCCGGAATTGACGGCCACGCCGTCGATCTGGTAATTGCCGATGGAAAAGCCGCGCGCGGAAAAACTCGTGCGTTCGCTATCGTTTTCCTGCACCGTCACGCCCGTCGACTGCACCAGCACCTCGGCCAGGCTGTTCAAGCCCATGTCGTCCATGCGCTGGCGCGTCACCACGGAAATCGATTGCGGCGTTTCGCGCATCGACAGGCCCATGCGCGTGGCCGTGGCCATTTCCCTTGTCGTGTAGGAACCCGTGTGCTCCGTCGAGGCCTGGTCTTGCTGGGCCTGCACCTTGATTTCGCTCAGGGTGGCTTCCTCCGGCTTGGTGCTCGTATCGGCGGCCAGGGCCGTGCCTGCGCCCAGCGCCGCCGCCAGCAATGCCGCCTGCACGGCGGCGGCCAGCGGACGCAGGGCGGTATTGCCAACGCTTGGGGAAAACGGGCCGGCCACCATGCCGGCCAGCGAAACTGCTCGCGCCATGAAACATCCTTCTTCTCGTCTGCCCGCCGTCGGACGGCTGGCGTTTTTGGTAGGGGAAGCTTGCTTGGCGGTGGTGCCTGGCTGGCGCAGCGTGTCATCCAGCCATACGGCAGTCAGGCGACTGCGTGCGGACTCTGGCGAGTCTAAATGTTAATGAGAACTATTCTTATTATAGTGCGGGGTTGTGAGACATGCAAGAGTGCGATGTTGTAAACGCGCACGGCCGCCCCGGTATTGGGGGCGGCCGTGGCGCGCGATGCTGGCTGCGCGGGCGCTTACAGCGCCGGCGTGTAGCGCACGGTGAGGATGATGTTGCGCGGTTCGCCGAAATAGTTACCACGGCGCAATTCGCCCGTGGCGGCCCAGTAGGTCTTGTCCGTTACATTGGCGATGCTGAGGCTGGCGCTCCAGTGGCGGTTGAAAATATACGCGGCGCGCGCGTCCCAGACCGTGCGCCCGCCGTTGCGGAAACGCACGTCGGGGTTGTCATCGGCCCGGTAGACATAGCCGCTTTGTGCCGAGACGCCGCCGCCCACCGTCCAGTGGTTCCAGGCGCCGGGCAGGCGGTAGCTGGTCGACACGCGCAGCATGTGCTTCGGCGTGACGGTGGGCGGCGTTTCGTCGCCTTCGCCGCGCGCGATATTGTAGGTGTAGCCGGACGACAGCTGCCAGCCCGGCAGCACTTCGCCGCTGGCGTCCGCGTCGATGCCCGTGCTGCGGATGGGGCGGCCATTGCGGTAGCAGCTGCCCGTCACGTCCCACTTCAGGCAATCGTCGTTGCTGGCCTCGTCGTACACGGCCGTGTCGCGCTTGTCGATGCGGAAAGCGGCCAGCGCCACGTTCAGGCGGCCGTCGTACAGCTCGCCCTTCACGCCCGCTTCATAGGTGTCGCCGACCACGGGTTTCAACGGTTGTCCGCCCAGCGTGTAGTACAGGCTCTGCGGCTGGAAGATGCTGGCGTAGCTGCCGTACACGGACCAGCGCTTGTCGAGGTCGAGCACCAGGCCCGCGTACGGCGTGAATTCGCGGCTTTCCTTGTAACGGCTGACGGGGTCGGTCTCCAGCTTGCCCGTGGTCTGCTTGTCGAACCAGCTCAGGCGGCCGCCCAGCAGCAGATGCAGGTCAGGCCGCAGTTCCCAGCGCGTGCTGGCGTAGGCGCCGTAGTGCTGCTCGTTCAGCTGCGGCAGCGAGTCCCAGGTCGGATGCGGGGGACGGGCAAGCAGCGTATTGTTCGGATGGAAGACGTCGAAGGGCAGGCCGGGCGAGGTCGAGGCCGCATGATCGTCGGTGACGGCGCGCGAGGCATTCATGCCCAGCAGTACCTCATGCCTGCCGCCCCAGGCCTGGAAGCTGCCGCCCACGTTGGCATCCACGCCCGTGGTGACGATATCCTGCTTGCGGTAGTTGACCGAGTACAGGCGCGCCCCTTGCTGCGTGGCGGGGGCTATGCTGCCGCGCACGATGGCCGCCTGCTGGTCGAAGGCCCCATAGGTGCGGTTGAGGGCAACTTTGGCCTTCCAGTCGCCGCCAAAACGGTGTTCGAGGTCGGCGAACAGTTCGCCGATGGTGGCGTCGTGGCGGTTCCAGTCCTGCGCCAGCGACGTCGAGCGGCGCACGGGCAAGGTCGCGCCGTCGCTGTAGCGGGGCAGGCCGAACAGCCAGTAGCCGTCCGTCACCGTGTGCTGGCGGCGCGCACCGGCGCGCACGGTGGTGGCGGCGTCGAGATCCGCCTCGACGATGCCGTAGAACAGGGGCATGCGGCTGTGCGCCGCGTCATAGAAGTAATCGCGGTCTTCATAGGCCACCAGCGCGCGCCCGCGCACGGTGCCGGCCGCGTTCAGCGGCGCGCCTGCGTCGAGCTCGATGCGGCGCTGTTTCCAGCTGCCCGCGGTGGCCGTCACATCCGCGTGCGCTTCGGCGCGCGGGCGCTTGCGCACCAGGTTGGCCACGCCGCCCGGCGTGCCGGCGCCGACGATCAGGCCGGCCGAACCGCGCAGGATTTCCACGCGGTCATACACGGCCATGTCGGGGATCAGCCAGCCCGTGGCATTGTCGGAAATGCCGGGCATGCCATCGATCAGGTAAGACAGGGCATTGCCGCGCGACAGGAATTCATGCGAGCCGAAGCTGCGGTTCATGCGCGTCAGGCCCGTGCTTTGCTCCAGTACCTGGTCCAAGGTGAACAGGTTCTTGTCATCCATCTGCTGGCGCGTGACGACGGACACCGATTGCGGCGTGTCGCGCAGCGAGCGTTCCGTGCCCGCCAGGGTCACGGCGCGCGTCGTGTAGGCGCCCGTGCCTTCGCTGGTGGCAGTGCGCTCGCCATTGGCCGTCACGGTGATTTCCGACAGGGTCGCCGTTTCGCCCGTGGCCTTGGGCGCCGCCTTGATGATGACGGCATTGCCGTCGATCGACGCTTGCAGGCCGCTGCCGGCCAGCAGGCGATCGAGGCCGTCGCGCACGCTGAGCGTGGCGTTGATGGCGGGCGCCGTCTTGCCGACGACCAGGTCGGGCGAAAACAGCAGTTGCAGATTGGCTTGCCGCGCCAGTTCATTCAGCGCTTGCCCCAGCGGCTGGGCGGCGATGGCCAGTTTGACGGCGGGCAAGGTTTGCGCCTGCGCCACGTTGAGCGTGCCCAGGGCCAGCATGGCGGCCAGGGCGAGGGGGGCGGGTTGCAGATTGAAGCGGGGGGACCACATGCGGCACTCTCCAGGTTATTGGTTGTCGATACACCTGGTAGACGCGGCGGCAGATAAAACCCTCACCTGCGAATGCGGCTTATTTTCATTTATTTTGTTGCAGATGCATGGCCGGCGCCTGCGCAGGCATTGTTGCCGCCATGCGGATCTCGCTGGCGCTGCCGCTGTGCACGATCTGCACGGGCAGCAGCTGGGGCAGGGCGGCGGCAAAGCGGTCGAGCTGTGTCAGGCTGAAGCTGCCGCCGATGCGCAGGCGCGCCACGGCGGGATCGCGCACGAGCAGGCCCGTGTCGCCATAGCGCTCGAACTCGGCCAGGGCCGCGCCCAGCGGCACGTTGTCGAAGGTGATCCTGCCATCGCGCCACGGCGCCACGCTGCCGGGGGCCAGGCTGGCGACGGCCGACAGACGGCCGCCGGCGTCGGCCGTGACGCCCTGGCCGGCCGTCAGGTCGACCTGGTCTTGCCGCGCGCCCGCCACGCGCACATGGCCATGCTGCACGGCCACGCGCAACTGGCCGTCCTGGGCCAGGGTGTTGCGCACGGCAAACTGCGTGCCCACCACCGTGACCGTCAAAGGGCCGCTGAGCACGTCGAACGGCTGCCCTTGCTTCGCTTGCACCTGGAACAGCGCTTCGCCCTGCGCCAGGTGCACTTCGCGGCGCTGGCGGTACACGGTGACGTGCAGCTGCGTGGCCGTGTCGAGCTGCAGCTTGCTGCCGTCGGGCAGGGACACGGCCAGGCGCTGGCCCCGCGCCGTCGCATACGACTGGCTGAATGTGGGTTGCTGCCACCACTGGTAGCCGCCCGCGCCCACGCCGAGCAGCAGCATGGCGGCGGCCGCATACGGCAGCGCGCGCAGCCAGTGCCGGCGGGGAGCGGACACTGGCGCAGGGGAAGCCGGGGGCACCGTCCAGCGCGCGGCGACGTGCGCGGGAATGCGGCGCACGGCGCGGTGCGTATCTTCCAGCTGCGCATACGCCTGGGCGTGACGCGCATCGGCCGCCAGCCAGGCGGCAAACTCGGCCTGTTGCTGCGCATCAAGGTTGCCGCGCCGGCTGAACCAGTGGGCCGCCGCCAGTGCCAGCGGATCTTGCGTGGCGGCAAAAGCAGAATGGTCGCGCAAGTCCGCCTCGTCCTGGGCGGAGGGGCCGAAGTCATGGCGGGGCGGGCGGGCGGTCATGGGCGCCATTATGTGGCTTCCCGCAAGGAATGCAACTGCAGCAACTGCGCCCGGCAACTGAGCATGCCCCGCGCGATATGTTTTTCCACCATGCTCACGGATATGCCCATGCGCGCGGCGATCTGCGCGTGCGGCAATTCTTCGAACACGTGCAGCACGAAGGCGTCGCGGCAGCGGGGCGGCAGGGCGTCGATGGCGGCCACGCAGGCTTGCCAGTCCTGGCTGCTTTCCAGTGCCTGTTCCGGCTGCAAATGCTGGGGCCCTGCCGGATGCGCCGCTTCCGGCAGGGCGTCGAGTTCCTCGTGCTGGCGCAGGGCGGCGCGGCGGTGCTGGTCGATCATCAGGTTGCGCGCCGTGCGGTACAGCAGCGCGCGCGGTTCGCGCACGGCCGCTTCGCTCAGCACGCGCGCATAGCTTTCCTGCACCAGATCACAGGCAGCCTCGCGGTTGCGCAAGCTGCGCCAGCAAAAGTTCAACAGTTCTTGGTAATAGCGTGCAACCACGGCGTCCGATGTATGAGTCCGCAGCGAGGAATGCTGCATATGAGAATGATTCTCATTATACGATATGCCAGGATGCGGCGTTAAGCGGCTTGGCGCACCGTGGCAGGCGTACAACGCTTTGCCGGGCGGCGGGCATCGGTTAACATGAGAAGTTAATAGGGAGGCAAGATGGCTATTCAAATTATCAATACGGCACCGATGGCCGGCCAGCGGCCCGGCACGTCGGGCTTGCGCAAGAAGGTGGCGGTCTTCAGTGCCCCGCAATACCTGGAAAACTTCGTGCAAAGCGTGTTCGACACGCTCGGCGACTGCCGCGGCCAGACCCTGGTGCTGGGCGGCGACGGGCGTTACTACAACCGGGCAGCCATCCAGACGGTGCTGCGCATGGCGGCCGCGCACGGCTACGCGCGCGTGCTGCTGGGGCAGGGCGGCATCCTGTCGACGCCGGCCGTCAGCTGCGTGATCCGCAAGCATGGCGCCAGCGGCGGCATCATCCTGTCGGCCAGCCATAATCCGGGCGGCCCCGATGGCGATTTCGGCATCAAGTACAACATCGCCAATGGCGGCCCGGCGCCCGAAAAGGTCACGGAAGCCATGTTTGCGCGCACGCAAACGATCACCGAATACCGCATCAGCGACGCGGCCGACATCGACCTGGACGCCTTGAGCACTGTGCGCATCGAGCAGATGACGGTCGAAGTGATCGATCCGGTGCTCGATTACGCGGAGCTGATGCAGCAGCTGTTCGACTTCGACGCCATCCGCTCCCTGTTCGCGGGCGGCTTGCGCATCTGCTTTGACGGCATGCACGCCGTTTCCGGCCCGTATGCGACGGCCATCCTGGAAGACATGCTGGGGGCACCGAAAGGCAGCGTCATCAACGGCGTGCCGCTGGAAGACTTCGGCGGCGGCCATCCCGACCCGAATCCCGTGAATGCGCGGGAATTGATCGCCATCATGTCGGCCGGAGATGGTGACAATGCGGCTCCCGATTTTGGCGCCGCCTCGGACGGCGACGGCGACCGCAACATGATCGTCGGCCGGCGCTTCGACGTCACGCCGTCGGACAGCCTGGCCATCCTGGCCGCCAACGCCAGCGTGGCGCCCGGCTATCGTGGGGGCTTGAAAGGCATCGCCCGCTCGATGCCGACGTCGGGCGCGGCCGACCGGGTCGCCAGCGCGCTGGGCATCCCCTGCTACGAGACGCCGACGGGCTGGAAATTCTTCGGCACCCTGCTCGACGCCGGCATGGCCACCCTGTGCGGCGAGGAAAGCTACGGCACGGGTTCGAACCACGTGCGCGAAAAGGATGGCCTGTGGGCCGTGCTGTTCTGGCTCAACCTGCTGGCGGAGAAAAAACAATCGGTGGAAGACATCGTGCGCGCGCATTGGGCCACCTATGGCCGCAATTACTACTCGCGCCACGACTATGAAGACATCGACAGCGCTTGCGCGGCGCAGCTGATGGAAGCCGTGCGCGGCCAGCTGGCCGCCTTGCCGGGCCAGACGTTCGATGGCTACACGGTGGCGCTGGCCGACGATTTCAGCTACACAGACCCCGTCGACGGCTCCGTGGCGACGCAGCAGGGCATCCGGATTATCATGACGGACGGCGCGCGCATCGTGCTGCGCCTGTCCGGCACGGGCACCGAGGGCGCCACCCTACGCCTGTACCTGGAGCGCTACGAAGCCGATCCGTCACAACACGCCATCCCGACCCAGCAAGCGCTGGCGGGATTGATCGCCGTGGCGGAACAAGTGGCGCAGATCCGCGCACGCACGGGGCGCGACGCGCCGACGGTGACGACGTAAAAAAAGGGCGCCCGAGGGCGCCCTTCTTGATTGCGGCTGATTAAACCGGCATCACGCTTTTGCCGGGATGGCCGCCTGGCGGTAATTGTCCACCATCTTGTAGCGCTTCGCATACAGGCCGAAGGCCAGCATGGCGACGGCGGCAAAGGCGGCAAAGAAGAACATCTGGAAAGCCGTCACGCTGATGCCGCTCTCGGCGATTTTGCCGATCACGCCTTCGTTCATGACGCTGCGGTTGACGATCAGCACCCACAGGTTGCCCACCGTGGTCGACAGATTCCAGAAGCTCATGATGGCGCCCTTCATCGAGACGGGCGCCTGGCTGTAGGCAAACTCCAGGCCCGTGGCCGAGACCAGCACTTCGCCGAACGTCAGCAGGGCATACGGCAGGATCTGCCACATGATGGAGACGGCGTTGCCGCTGTCGAGGGCCAGCTGCAGCAAGCCGATGACGATCCACGCCAGCGAGGAAAAGCCGATACCGGCCGTCATGCGGCGCAGGGCCGTCGCTTCCAGGCCGAAGCGGTTGAGCATCGGGTACAGCACCAGGTTGTTGAACGGGATCAGGAGCATCACCAGCATCGGGTTCAGCGCCTGCATCTGCGCCGGCAGGAACCAGCTCGGTTTTTCCATGGTGTTCGCCTGCACGATCCAGGTCGATGCCTTCTGGTCGAACAGCGAGAAGAACGGCGTGACGAGGGCGAAGATGACGAGGATGCGCAGCACGGCGCGCACGCCTTCGACGGCTTCGTCCGGGTGGATGCCGCGCGCGCGTTCCAGCTGCATGGCCGTGCCGATGCTGCCGAAGGCCAGCAGCAGGACCAGCGCCGTACACGCGGAAATCACGAAGCCCCATTCGGGAATGCTGTAGAACGCATACAGGGCGCCGATCACGCCCACGTAGGCGACGTACAGGCCGGGACGCGAGCCGCCGTCGACGCGCGCCAGCAGGGCCGTGCGGGCCACGCGGGTGAACGAATCGGGATTCGGCGGTGCCGGCGGCACGTGCACGTATTTCTTGGCGCCCATCCAGAAGACGACGGTGGCGGCCAGCATCATCAGGCCGGGGATGCCGAAGGCGATCGACGGGCCGAAGTCGCGCAGGAACATCGGCATCAGCAGCGAGGCGAAGAAGGAGCCGAAGTTGATGATCCAGTAGAACAGGTCGAACACCAGCTTGGCCTTGTGCTTGTTGGTCTGGTCGAACTGGTCGCCGACGAACGAGGCGACCAGGGGCTTGATGCCGCCGGAACCGAAGGCGATCAGGAACAGACCGAAATAGAAGCCGTTGACGCTGTTTTCAAACAGGGCCAGGCAGGCGTGGCCCGCGCAATACACGAGGCTGAGCCAGAAGATGGTGTTGTACTTGCCGAAGAAGCGGTCGGCCAGCCAGCCGCCCAGCAGCGGGAAGAAATACACGCCGATGACGAAGGTGTGGAACACGTGCTTGGCTTCGCCCGTGCGCTGGTCGATCGGGATCATCAGCAGCAGGGTGCTGATGAGGAATGGCGTCAGGATGTTGCGCATGCCGTAAAAGCTGAAGCGTTCGCAGCCTTCGTTGGCGATGATGTACGGTATTTGCCGCGGCATTTTGCCCGTGGCGGTTTGTGTCTCGGCCGATGACATTGGCTCTCCCCCAAGTTTTTTTTGTAAGCCGCGATGCTAAGGCCTGCCGCGTTTGCTTGCAACAGAAAAAACGGCCTGTCCGCTATTTCGCAGGGATTTGTAAGGTATTGATTTTCATAAAGACATTACTTTCGGCACTTTCACGGGCAGGGCGGGGCAGCAACAGCTGCAGTTGCAGCATGCCATCCGGCGCGGGGCTGTCCTCCACGGTAAAGCCGCAGCCCAGGTACAGGGTCAATGCCGCGTGGTTGTCCTGCGCCACGGCCAGGCGCAGGCGGGCCAGTTCGGGGATGGCGCAGGCATGGGCGACGGCCGTCTGCACCAGTTGCCGTCCCGCGCCGCGCCCGCGCGCCTGCGGCGTCACATACACGCCCCACAGGCTGGCCTTGTCATGCACGACGGCGATCGGCTCGCGGCGCAGGCCGGCAATGGCGATCAATTGTTCTTCGTCGAAAACGCCAAATATTATTTGGTGGGACGTGATGCGCAAGCGCTCGGCTATCCGTGCCAGCGGCAAGCCGCTCTCCGCCGCGTACGTCGTGCAGAAGGCGGCGGGCAGCTCGGCGATGCCGGCCAGGCGCAGCGCGCGGTAGGCGGCAACGTCGTCGGGTGTCAGGGGGCGGACGGTGGTGGTGGGCATGTGGGCGAGTATCGGGCTTCGATGCCAGAAAGTAAACCTTGCGTTGCGACGGCTTCGAGCATAAGATATATCTTATTGCGATATATCTTAAGGAATCATCATGTTCCATCTTCTGCGCGGGATGCACCCCGTGCGCGCGGCAGCCCATGGCCAGGGCGATGCGCCAGGCACGCCTGGCCATCCCGTTGCCCGCGGGCCGAAAATGTTTGACGCGGGCACCTTGCGCTATCTGGTGCTGCAATTGATCGCCGACAAGCCGCGCCACGGCTACGACATCATCAAGGCCATCGAGCAGCGCGCCCGCGGCGCGTATGCCCCGAGCCCCGGCGCCATCTATCCGCTCATGCACGGCCTCGTGGGCCACGGTTACGTGGCCGTCAGTCTCGATGGCAACAAGAAGCTGCACAGCATCACGCCCGAGGGACTGGCTTTCCTGGAGGCGAACCGCGCCTATGTCGACGCGATTGCCGCCAGGGTCGATGCGCCGGCCGGCGCGGACGACGACCTGCGCCACCTGATGCATGAACTGAAGGCGGCCGTGCTGGCGCGCGGGCGCGCGGGCGAGCCGGATGCCGCGCGCCTCGATGCCATCCGCGCCATCCTGCGCCAAGCCCGCAGCGATATCGAGGCGCTGGCATGACGCCCGCGCCCCTGCTGACGCCGGCGCGCGAGCGCGCGATGCTGTGGCTGCTTGCGCTGACGCAATTTACCGTCATCATGGATTTCATGGTGATGATGCCGCTGGCGCCCCAGCTGATGCAGGCCTTTCACATCGGCCCGGCCGCCGTCTCGGGCGCCGTCTCGGCCTACGCCTGGTGCGCGGGCCTGTCCGGCTTGCTGGCGGCCACGTATATCGACCGCTTCGACCGCAAGAAGCTGCTGCTGACCATGTTTTGCCTGTTCACCTTGTCGAACCTCGCTTGCGCGCTGGCGCCGAACTTCCACGTGCTGCTGTGGTCGCGCGCGTTTGCGGGGCTGACGGGCGGCGTGCTGGGTGCCATGGTCATGGCCATCATCGGCGACGTGATTCCTTCCGAGCGGCGCGGCGCAGCCACGGGCATCGTCATGACCTCGTTTGCCATGGCGGCCGTGGGCGGCGTGCCCATCGGCGTGGTGCTGGCCGCGCACTTTGGCTGGGCCTCGCCGTTTTTCCTGCTGGTCGTGCTGTCGCTGCTGGTCTGGCTGGGCGCGGCGCGCGTGCTGCCGTCGCTGACGGCGCACATGGGGGCCGCTGCCACGCCGCTGCGCCAAGTGCTGCCGAACCTGCTGGCGCTGTTCCGCGAGCGGCGCCACCTGAAAGCGTTTTCCTTATCGATTGTCAACATGACGGCGGGCATGCTGGTCATTCCCTTCATTTCGCCGGTGCTCGTGGGCAATATGGGGCTGGCGCCGGCCGACGTCACCTGGGTGTATCTGGCGGGCGGCTGCGCCACGATCTTCACGGCGCGCCTGATCGGCCGCTGGGCGGACCGGGCCGGCAAGCAGCAGGTGTACCGCTGGGTTTCCCTGCTGTCGATTGCGCCGCTGCTGTTCATGACGCACTTGCCCCAGCTGCCGCTGCTGGGGCTGATGCTGGCGTTTCCCTTTTTTATGGCCTTGGTGTCGGGCCGCATGGTGCCGCTGCAGGCGCTGCTGACGACCATCCCGGAACCGCACAAGCGGGGCGCGTTTCTCAGCGCCAATTCGGCCCTGCAAAGCTTTGGCAGCGGCCTGGGCGCCTGGCTGGGCGGCCTGACCCTGCAGACGGACGCGGCCGGCCACATCAGCGGCTATGGCATCAATGGCTGGCTGGCGGCGGGCTTGTCGCTGTGGACGGTGTGGTGGGTGGCGCGCGTGCGCGGCGCGGCGCCGCAGGGGGCGCCGGCGTAGGGGATTACTGCGTGGCGATGCGCTGCATGGGCGCATTGTCCTTGCGCCATTGTTCCAGGCTGATCAGCTCACCGCTGACGACGTCGTCGACGAGGATGCGCTTGCCATCCTGGGAGACGACGAAACTCTCCCAGCGGTGCGCCGCGTCCGGCGTGTTTTCCACAAAGCTCAGGTCATAGTAGGGCTTGCCGTCGATGAGGCGCACGTCGGGCGACGTTTCCATCACGGCGCCATGGGCGCGGCCGCCCGAAGCCTTTTCGATATGCGCCGACCAGGCCTTGATTTCCGGCAAAGCCATCAGCGCATCGACGGCGCGCGCGCTCTGTTCCTGCGCCGCCGGGCTGCTCGCGGCCGGGGCAGGATCACCGTGCGGCGCGGACTGCTGGTGCAGGTAGAAAGCGCCGAGCCCGGCGGCCAGCAAGCCGGCCAGGATGCCGGCGATGATGGTGGTTTTGGAAGAAGAGGCGCGTGGCTGCATGATGGTGGCGTGAGAAAGAGGGACGATGGCGGCCATGCTAAAGCAAAACGTGCAGGCGGGCAATCGTTGAAATTTCTAAAAAGCAAGGCGAAAAAAAGCCACCTTCCGTAGAAGATGGCTCTTGGGGTTGCCGGGCAGGCGCAAGCAGCTTTTGGTCTGCCTGTCCCGTCCCGGCGATGCATCCCCGCGCGCCGTCGCCTGCGCGCGGGGATGCCGGACATTACATCATGCCGTCCATGCCGCCCATGCCGCCCATACCACCCATGCCGCCGCCCATGCCGCCGGCTGCCTTGTCGTCAGCGATTTCGCAGACCATGCAGTCGGTCGTCAGCATCAGCGAAGCGATCGAAGCGGCGTTTTGCAGCGCCGAACGGGTCACTTTGGCTGGGTCCAGGACGCCCATTTCCACCATGTCGCCATACGTGCCGTTGGCAGCGTTGTAGCCGTAGTTGCCCGTGCCAGCCAGTACGGCTGCCACGACGACCGAAGCTTCTTCGCCAGCGTTTTGCACGATCATGCGCAGTGGCTCTTCCATTGCGCGCAGGTCGATCTTGATACCAGCGTCTTGATCAGGATTGTCGCCCTTGACCGTGATGTTGGCGCGTGCGCGCAGCAGGGCTACGCCGCCGCCTGGCACAATGCCTTCTTCCACGGCAGCGCGCGTGGCGTGCAGTGCATCTTCAACGCGGGCTTTCTTCTCTTTCATTTCGACTTCGGTGGCTGCGCCAACCTTGATCACGGCAACGCCGCCAGCCAGTTTGGCCACGCGCTCTTGCAGTTTTTCACGGTCGTAGTCCGAGGTCGCTTCTTCGATCTGTACACGCACTTGTTTCACGCGTGCTTCGATCGAGGCAGCTTCGCCGGCGCCATCGATGACGATGGTGTTTTCCTTGCCCACTTCGATGCGTTTCGCCTGGCCCAGTTCGGCCAGGGTCACTTTTTCCAGGGTCAGGCCGACTTCTTCAGCGATCACCTGGCCGCCCGTCAGGACAGCGATGTCTTCCAGCATGGCTTTGCGGCGGTCGCCGAAGCCTGGTGCTTTCACTGCGCAGGTTTTCAGGATGCCGCGGATGTTGTTCACAACCAGGGTAGCCAGCGCTTCGCCTTCGATGTCTTCCGCGATGATCAGCAGTGGACGGCCAGCTTTGGCGACTTGTTCCAGTACCGGCAGCAGGTCACGGATGTTCGAGATTTTCTTGTCGCACAGCAGGACGAATGGGCTGTCCAGGACGGCAACTTGCTTCTCTGGGTTGTTGATGAAGTATGGCGACAGGTAGCCGCGATCGAACTGCATGCCTTCAACGATGTCCAGCTCGTCGTTCAGCGACTTGCCGTCTTCCACCGTGATCACGCCTTCTTTGCCGACTTTTTCCATCGCTTCAGCGATACGCTCGCCGATCGAGTAGTCCGAGTTCGCCGAGATCGCGCCAACCTGGGCGATTTCCTTGGTCGTGGTGCAAGGACGGGCGATTTTCGCCAGTTCTTCGACGGTTGCTGCAACAGCTTTGTCGATACCGCGCTTCAGGTCCATCGGGTTCATGCCGGCGGCAACGAACTTCATGCCTTCGCGCACGATGGCTTGTGCCAGCACGGTCGCGGTGGTGGTGCCGTCGCCGGCGTTGTCGCTGGTGCGGGAAGCTACTTCCTTGACCATTTGCGCGCCCATGTTCATGAGCTTGTCTTTGAGTTCAACTTCTTTCGCTACCGACACGCCGTCCTTGGTGACGGTAGGGGCGCCGAACGAGCGCTCCAGCACGACGTTGCGGCCTTTCGGGCCCAAGGTGACTTTGACTGCGTTGGCGAGGATGTTGACGCCTTCGACCATCTTGGCGCGCGCTGCGTCGCCGAATACTACTTCTTTAGCTGCCATGTTCAATTCTCCTGAGTTTCGGGATGTATCTGTCTACAACGTGGAAACAATTACTTGACGACGATCGCCATGATGTCTTCTTCGCGCATGACCAGCAGCTCATCGCCGTCAACTTTGACGGTTTGGCCGGCGTACTTGCCGAACAGGACGCGGTCGCCCACTTTGACATCCAGAGGACGGACTTTGCCGTCGTCGAGAATCTTGCCATTGCCTACGGCAAGGACTTCGCCTTGATCCGGTTTTTCAGCAGCTGCATCAGGAATGATGAGGCCGGACGCAGTCTTGGTTTCCTGGTCGAGGCGTTTGACGATGACGCGATCGTTCAATGGGCGCAGATTCATACAAAACTCCTTAAAGTTCAATGGATAGGTGTTGCTAAATGAATACATGCCTGGCACAGCGCCAGGCGTGCTTTCAGTGACCGCCGTTGAAAGCAGCCCGCAACGGTCAAGCAAACCCCATGGCATCGTGTGCATGCCGGCGCTGGCAGTGGTGGCATCGCGGCGTCGCCCGCCGCGTAGCGTTCCCTGCTGTTGCCCGGCAGACACCATCATGTCTTGAGGATTGCTACGAAAGAGTTTGTTAGCACTCTCTACTAACGAGTGCTAATTATAGGGACGGTAGGGGGCTTATTCAAGGGCTTATTCTCCGGGAAGATAAGCTTAGACGTTCTGCGCAGCCTGCATTTACGCAGGGTTTGCGCAAACGCAAGCCTCGTTCCCGGGCGTCAGCAACAGGCGCGACTCTAGCATGCCCGTCAGGCGAACGGCGTTCCTGTACGCACAGGAAACAGAGTTTTGCTATGGACTTTGATAAGATGATTGCAATTGCATATCAATATTCCCCTGTACCAGAAAGCACACCATGCCATCGACTCTTTCCCGTCCCGCCCTGCGCCTGCTCGGTGCCACCCTCGTCGGCCTCGCCTGCCTGGGCAATGCCGCCGCGCAAACGCCCACCATTCTCGACGAGATCAGCGTGGCCACCCTGACGCCGCTGGAAAAGGAGATGCTGCTCAACGAGCTGTTCAACGACCTGAACAAGGATGACGACGACCAGGAAGCGCATGTGTGGGACAACGGCGGCGACCGTGGCATGCGGGTGAAGGTCACATATAACTTCAGCAACTCCGGCATGACGGAACACAGCCTGAAGGCGCACATCTGCCGCGACCTGAAATTCGTCGTCACGGCGGGCGACAAGTCGCAGGACCTGAGCCGCCGTACGTGCTCGCAGAACAGCGGCCGTTGGGATGTGCAGGGCAAGGACCCGGCGCCCGTCGTGTATCCGCCCTTCCTGTCCGACGTGACCATCGCCAAGCTGAATGCGAAGGAACAGAAATCCTTGCTGACGGCCGCCGTGCGCACCCTGAAAGATGAAGAGGATGGCAAGACCCGTGAATGGAGCAACAAGGGGCTGGGCAATGCCGTGCCCTTGCGCGTCACTTTGACGCCCTCGCGGACGGACGCCAAACCTGGCAGCTACCACCGTACTTGCCGCGACTTGACGATGGTGCTTGACGGCAAGAGCGGCAAGCAGGAATTGACGCGCCGCTCGTGCGAAAACCGCTATGGCGGTCTCGATATCGAACCCGATTACGTCGACGAGTAAAACGCTGCCATCGCGGCGCCGGCGGATGCGTGCAGATGGCGAAACGCGCCGGAAAAAGCGTGTATTTCACGGCAACTGACCTGCATTGATGTAAATATGTGTGACAGCGGCGTGATTCGATTGACGCCCATGGAGCGTCCGCCCTATAGTGGCGGGATGATTTCCGAATTCAACGAATTATCCGACAAAATAGGCCTGCTGGCCGAAATGACCCATGCGCTGCGCCGTGAAAACGCGCAATTGCGCAAGGACAATGCCGCGCTGGCCGCCGAGAACGCCCTGTATGTGCAGCGCATGCGCGAGGCGCAGGAGCGGGTCGAGGCGTTACTGGAAAAAATTCCCGAACTGGTGCAAGCCGGCCTGGAGCAAGCCGCTTCGGAGGCAGGCGCCTATCTTGCCGAGAACGAGAAGGAAGCGTAATGCCGCGTGTCGATGTCAATATCATGGGCCAGTCCTACAGCATGGTCTGCCGCGACGGCGAAGAGCGCGCGCTGCGCGAAGCGGCGATCTATCTCGATAGCAAAATGAAAGCCATCCGCGACGCTGGCAAGGTCAAGGGCAACGACCGCATCGCCGTGCTGGCCGCCTTGGGCGTGGCCGCGGAATTCCTTTCCGTGAAGTCGCCGCAAGGTCCGCTGTCGGAGCTGACGATCCTGGAAGTGAAGCAAAAGATCTCGGCCATGCACACCGTTCTGGACAGCGCGCTGACGCCCCAGGAAAACCTTTTTTAAGCGGACACGGTACGATTTGTCTTTGCGATGCGCGATCAAAGGAGTAAACTTGGGTCTACCCTGCGGTGTTCGCGATTGCCATATATTCCTTGAACCATTTATGCGCATCGGTTGCGAATTTTGTTTGATGGGAGTGAGCGTCGCTCGTTCGACGAACCCGAAATTGAACTAACGTGACCACCTTGAACCGTTTGGTTCGGGATGCCGGCATAGCGGCACAGGCGGGGCCCAATTTGCATTACATTTGTAAGTACAACTGAAAACGGTTGCCGCATCCTGCGCAACCGTTTTTTTACGTCTGGCGCTTTCACACGGAGTCTGCATGAAACAATACTGGCTGATGAAATCCGAACCCGATGAAGTGAGCATCGACGACCTGATGGCCGCACCCCGGCACACCATGCCCTGGTTCGGCGTGCGCAACTACCAGGCGCGCAACTTCATGCGCGATGGCATGCAGCCGGGCGATGGCGTGCTGTTCTATCACTCGAGCTGCCCGCAGCCGGGCGTGGCGGGCGTGGCCGAAGTGGCCAGCGGCGCGTATCCCGATCACAGCCAGTTTGAAGAGGGCGGCAAGTATTTCGATGCCAAGGCTACGCAGGAACAGCCGCGCTGGATCAGCGTCGACGTGCGGGGCCTGAAGAAGACGGCGCTGTTGCCCCTGTCCGAGATGCGCCAGATGCCGGAGCTGGAAGACATGCTGCTGCTCAAGAAGGGCAGCCGGCTGTCCATCACGCCGGTAACGCCGGCGCAATGGAAAGTGATTACAGACAGGTTGAAGGCGTAGGCAGCCCGATCAGGCGTCCGCCACGCGGGCCTTGGTGGGCGGCGTGCCCATCACCTGGCTTTTATACGCCCACACGAGCAGCGCGATGGCGCCGACGATCATCGGCAGGGACAGCATCTGGCCCGAGGTGATCGGCACGCCCAGCCACACGACTTCCCAGTCCGGCGTGCGGAAGTATTCCGTGAAGAAGCGCGCGCAGCCGTACAACAGGGTAAACATGGCGCCCACGGCCATGCGCGGACGCTGCTTGCGCGCATACAGCCACAGGATGATGAAGACTAAAATGCCGTCGACCAGCATCTGGTAGATCGGCGACGGGTGCACGGGATACGGAATGCCCGGCCACTGCATGGCCCACGGCAAGGTTTCCGGCGCGATGCGGCCCGGCAGTTCGGCGTTGATGAAGTTGCCCAGGCGGCCCGCGGCATAGCCGAGCGGCACCAGCGGGGCGATGAAGTCGAGCACGTCGAACAGGTTGCGGCCCGCCTTGCGGCTCCACAGGTACATGGCCAGGATGACGCCGAGGAAGCCGCCATGGAAAGACATGCCGCCATGCCAGACCATGAAGATCTCGAGCGGATTGTGCAGGAAGTATTCGGGACGGTAGAACAGCACTTCACCCAGGCGCCCGCCGATCACCACGCCCAGCATGCCGTAGAACAGCATGTCGTCGAGGTCTTCCTTCTTCCAGCCCAGCACGGCGATATGCGGCTGCTTGATGCGCACGCGGCCCAGGATAATGAACAGGGCGAAGGCCAGCACATACATCAGGCCGTACCAGTGCACGGCGAGCGGGCCGATCTGGATGGCTATCGGGTCGGGCATCGGGTGTATCAGCATGGGGTTTCTTTCTTTGTTTAAAGCCAAGGTTGCGTAGTATGGGGGCGCTGGCGGTTTTTTGCCTTAGCGGCCACTTAATTTAATCGGCGGCAGCGCTGATCTGCTTGCGCAACAGCGCCAGGAAACCTTGCAGCACGGCGGACGGATTGTCGCGGCGCCAGGCCAGGCCCGTTTCCACCAGCGGCGTGGCGTCCTGCAGCGGCCTGTATTCTACGCCCGGGCGCATCAGATTCGATACCGATTGTGGCACAAGCGCGATGCCCATGCCAGCCGAGACGAGGCTGACGATGGTTTGCATCTGGATCGCTTCCTGGCCGATCTGCGGCGTGATGCCGGCCGCGCGGAACACGCCGAGGATGGCGTCGTGCAGGGCGGGCGAGATCGCGCGCGGAAAAATAATCAGGGGCAGGGGCGGCAGGTCGCGCAGGCGCACGGGGCCCGGCGTATTTAATATGTCGAGGCCGGACGGCGCGGCCAGCACCAGCGGTTCGGCCAGCACGGGCAGGTAATCGAGCTCCCCTTTTGCCTTCTCGGGCAGGGGCGGGATCAACAGGCCCGCATCCGTGCGCCCGGCCAGCAATTCATCGAGCTGCAGGTCGGAGGTGGCTTCCTGCAAGGCGATCTGCACCTGCGGATAGGCAGTTTGATACGCGCGCAGCAGGGGCGGCAGCACGCTGTAGTCGGCCGAGGAGACAAACGCCAGGCTCAGACGCCCCGCCTCGCCCTGCGCGGCGCGCCGTACCAGCGCGGGCAAATCGAGTGCCTGCGCCAGCAGCCGGCGCGCCTCGGGCAGCAGGGCGTTGCCGGCCGGCGTCAGCTGCACTTCGCGGCGCGTGCGCACGAACAGCGGTGCGCCCAGCAGTTCTTCCAGGGCCATGATGGTTTGCGACAGGGGCGGCTGCGTCATGTGCAGGCGCGCGGCGGCGCGGCCGAAGTGCAATTCCTCGGCGACGGTGACAAAGTAGCGCAGCTGGCGCAGTTCGAGGTTCATATGCGTTTCCATGCAGATTGATTGCTGTGATATGTAAAACGACTCACAGACACGTGCATCATATATTTGACAGTGGGGCGCGCGCAAGGCAATCTGGCGTACCCCCACTGCATGCAGGGTTTTGCTGAAAATCCGCGCAGTCAGGCATCAATCATCCTTGGAAGGACCCCATCATGCCGCAATACCGCTCCCGCACCACCACCCACGGCCGCAACATGGCTGGCGCCCGCGCCCTGTGGCGCGCCACCGGCATGAAGGACGGCGACTTCGACAAGCCGATCATCGCCGTCGTCAACTCGTTCACCCAGTTCGTGCCCGGTCACGTGCACCTGAAAGACCTGGGACAGATGGTGGCGCGCGAGATCGAGGCGGCCGGCGGCGTGGCCAAGGAATTCAACACCATCGCCGTCGATGACGGCATCGCCATGGGCCACGGCGGCATGCTGTATTCGCTGCCCTCGCGCGACCTGATCGCCGATTCTGTCGAATACATGGTCAATGCCCACTGCGCCGATGCCATGGTCTGCATCTCGAACTGCGACAAGATCACGCCGGGCATGCTGATGGCCGCCATGCGCATCAATATCCCCGTCGTGTTTATTTCCGGCGGGCCGATGGAAGCGGGCAAGGTCGTCAAGGTGGTCAACGGCACGCAAAAGATCATCAAGCTGGACTTGGTCGACGCCATGATCAAGGCGGGCGACAGCACCGTGTCCGACGCCGACGTGGCCGAGATCGAACGCTCGGCCTGCCCGACCTGCGGTTCGTGTTCCGGCATGTTTACGGCCAATTCGATGAACTGCCTGACCGAGGCGCTGGGCCTGGCCCTGCCCGGCAACGGCACGATTCTGGCCACGCACTCGGACCGCCAGCAGCTGTTCCTGCGCGCGGGCCGCCTGATCGTGGAGCTGGCCAAGCGCCACTACGAGCAGGACGATTATTCGGTGCTGCCCCGTTCCATCGCCACCAAGGCCGCGTTCGAAAACGCCATGGCGCTCGACGTCTCCATGGGCGGCTCGACCAATACCGTGCTGCACCTGCTGGCCGCCGCGCACGAGGCGGAGGTGGAATTCACCATGGCAGACATCGACCGCATCTCGCGCAAGGTGCCTTGCCTGTGCAAGGTGGCGCCGATGACGGACAAATACCATATCGAAGACGTGCACCGCGCCGGCGGCATCGTGGGCATCCTGGGCGAACTGGCGCGCGCCGGCCTGCTCAACACGACTTTGCCGACGATCCACGCGCCGACCCTGGCCGACGCCATCGCGCAAAACGACATCATGTGCACGGATAACCCCGCTGTGCATGAACTGTTCCGCGCAGCGCCGGGCGGCGTGCCGACACAGACGGCGTTTTCTCAGTCCGAACGCTTCGCCGCCGTCGACACGGACCGCAGCACGGGCTGCATCCGCGACAAGGCCCACGCGTATTCGCAGGATGGCGGCCTGGCCGTCTTGTACGGCAACCTGGCGGAAAAGGGCTGCATCGTCAAGACGGCGGGCGTCGATGAAAGCATCTTGAAATTCTCGGGCAAGGCGCGCGTGTTCGAAAGCCAGGACGCGGCCGTCGCTGCCATCCTGGAAGACACCGTGCATGAAGGCGACGTCGTCATCATCCGCTACGAAGGCCCGAAAGGCGGCCCCGGCATGCAGGAAATGCTGTACCCGACCTCGTACATCAAGTCCAAGGGCCTGGGCAAGGCGTGCGCGCTGTTCACGGACGGGCGCTTCTCGGGCGGCTCCTCGGGCCTGGTGATCGGCCACGCCTCGCCGGAAGCGGCCGAAGGCGGTGCCATCGGCCTGGTGGAAGAGGGCGACTTCATCGACATCGACATCCCCGAGCGCACCATCAACCTGCGCATCACGGATGCCGAGCTGGCCGCGCGCCGCGCCGCCATGGAAGCGAAGGGCGACGCGGCCTGGCTGCCCGTCAACCGCGAGCGCTACGTGTCGCAGGCGCTGCAGGCGTATGCGGCGCTGACGACGTCGGCCGACCGGGGCGCCGTGCGCGATCTGTCGCAGCTGAAAAAGCGCTGATCTGTTGCGCCGGTGCGACGGCCGGCCCCGTTTGACGATGCGGGGCCGCCTGTCGTTACATCGCCTTACAAACAACATGGTCATGCGCGCGCAGATGGGGCAGAATAGCTATGCCTTCTGACGACATTGCGTTACTACATTGAAACGCTTGATCTGGGCTCGTGGTGCATCTGCGGAAACACAGTAAAATGCCGCAGGAAGTAACTTTGGAGAAAAGACAATGAAACGTTTTATGTTGGTGAGTGTATTGGCCGTATCGGCTCTGGCATCGCAAGCAGCGTTGGCCAATCCGGACCTGGCGAAAGCAAAGAACTGCATGGCTTGCCACGCGGTGAGCACGAAACTGGTGGGCCCTGCGTTCAAGGACGTGGCTGCCAAGTACGCCGGTCAGAAAGACGCGGAAGCCAAGCTCGTGGCGAAAGTCATGAAGGGCGGTTCCGGCACCTGGGGCGCGATCCCGATGCCAGCCAACCCGCAAGTGAGCGATGCGGAAGCCCACACCCTGGTTAAATGGGTACTGGCACAGAAATAATCTGTGCCGCAGTACCTGCAATTAGCGCGCCGGCAATCCCGGCGCGTTTTTTTTGCCCACTGCCTTCAAGTTCCCCATGCCCGCCAAGGTCGCCCGCACTGCTTCGTCGAGCGGCGTATGCGGCTCCTGGCCCAGCACGGCCAGCAGTCCTGCATTGTCCATGGACAGGGGCGCTTGCCACAGATAGCGCATCTCGCGCATTTCGCGCAAGGTCGCCACGAACGGCGACGCCAGCGCCACCAGCCACCACGGAAAACGCCGGAGGGCGGGCGCCGCTCCTGTCGCCTGTTCCACCACGCGGACGATCGCGCCCGTCATTTGCCGGCCGTCGTGGTCCCAGTGGCCGGCCATGTGAAAGCGCGCAAACGGGGGCAAGGTGGCGCGTACGGCCAGCAATTGCACCATCGTGCGCGCCACGTCGGGCAGGTAGGACCACTGGTGGCCCACGCCGGGTGCGCCCGGATACAGGATGCTGCGCACGCTCTGGCCCGGTTTCACCAGCCCCTGCGAAAACCAGTTATTGCCGGCGCGGGGACCGAAGAAGTCGCCCGCGCGCACGATCAGCACCCTAGCGCCCTGCGTGCTGGCCCGTTCCAGCCGCGCTTCCAGTTCCACGCGGATGGCGCCCTTGCGCGTTTGCGGGTGTTGCGGCGCGTCTTCCGCCAGCACGGGAAAGGCGTCGGGGCCGAAGTTGTAGACGGTACCGGGCAGCACGATGGTGGCGCCTTCGGCCATCGCCGCGGCAATCGTGTTGTCGAGCATGGGCAGCACCAGCTGGCCCCAGTTCCGGTAGCCGGGCGGGTTGACGGCGTGCACGATGACGGCGCAGCCTTTGGCGGCCGCCAGCACGTCCGCGCGCGACAGCGCGTCGCCGCGCAGCCATTCAATGCGGTCGCCGCGCGCCGGCTGTGTTTCTCCCCGCTTCAGGGCGCGTACCTGCCAGCCCGCCGCCAGCAGCTGGCGCACCATCTCGCCGCCGATGCCGCCCGTGGCGCCCAGTACCAATACTGTTTTCGTGTTTTCCATCATGACCTCCGTGTGGTTGATGGTGCCAGTATCTGCCGCGCAGGGCTAATTGGGAATTGACGAACATCGAGTACAAGCTATACATTTATGTATGACCAAGTTGACACCATGAACCCATCCATTGCCTGGGAATACTACCGTTCGCTGCTGGCCGTGCTGAGGCATGGCTCGCTCTCTGGCGCCGCACGCGCGCTGGGCATCACGCAGCCCACCGTCGGCCGGCATATCGCCGCCCTGGAGCAGGCGCTGGGGGCGACGCTGTTTACGCGTTCGCAGCTGGGCTTGCTGCCCACGGAAGTGGCCCTGGCGCTGCGGCCCCATGCGGAAACCATGGAGCACACGGCGGCCCTGATGGAACGCGCCGCCAGCAGCCAGGGGCAGGGCGTGGCCGGCGTCGTGCGCATCGCAGCCAGCGAAGTCGTGGGCGTGGAAGTGCTGCCGCCCATCCTGGCCCGCTTGCGCGCGCGCCATCCGGGCTTGACCATTGAATTAGTATTAAGCAACAAGGTGCAGGATTTGCTGCGCCGCGAGGCGGACATCGCCGTGCGCATGCTGCGTCCGCGCCAGGAACAGCTGGTGGCGCGCAAGGTGGGCGAGATCGAACTGGGCCTGCATGCGCATGCGGATTACCTGGCGCGCCATGGCACGCCGGCGGGATTGCTGGATCTGGCGCAGCACGCCGTCATCGGCTACGACGAGGCGAGCCCCTTCGTGCGCAACGCGGGCGCGGCCTTTCAGGGATTTACGCGGGAAAACTTTGCCTGGCGCAGCGACAGCGACCTGGCGCAACTGGCATTGATACGGGCGGGCGCCGGCATCGGCGTGTGCCAGGCGAGGCTGGCGGCGCGCGATCCGGCCCTGCGGCGCGTGCTCCCGCAAGCGTTTTCGCTGCCGATGGAAACCTGGGTCACCATGCATGAAGACTTGCGCGGCAGCCTGCGCTGCCGCGCCACCTTCGACGCGCTGGCCGAAGGATTACTGGCTTACGTGGCTGGA